>ENA-OQJR01000058-OQJR01000058.1-human-gut-metagenome-genome-assembly--contig:-NODE-58-length-28840-cov-2.537527_pt1 | contig 28840 bp, 28 predicted proteins | sample MGYA00242614_ERZ504781 | MGnify/ENA primary metagenome ERZ504781 (study PRJEB26092, sample SAMD00036365) | human gut metagenome | host: Homo sapiens | study: EMG produced TPA metagenomics assembly of...
CCGTCAAATGTATCTTTCGTCTGTTTCATCCAATTTCTCCATTTGAATATATTTTCGTGTCCATCTTTTCCACCTCCGGCAAATAGTCTGCCCGTACGGTCTGAAGAAACTCAAAATTGCCCCGCTCTTTCTCTGCATGATCAAATCGGTTTACATAGACTTCTGCAACCCTTTGCAGCAGGGCTCGAATATTAGACTCCTCAATTTCTCCTGCCAGCTCCTGCAGTTCTTCTGCCTGCTGTTTTCCCAAAAGAAATGCTTCCTGCTCTTCCAGAGATATCCCTGCCGCACTGTACATTTTCTGTTTCCGCCTCCACCGACTCCATGCTTCCTGATATGATGCTTTTGCTTCTTCTCCAAACAGAACCATGCCTTCCTGCATATCCAGCGCCGCTCCTGTAAGCATATGTTTTTTCAACATCTGTTTCATGCTGCGAAGCGCAAACCTTTGAGAACACCGTCCCTCCCGGGCAATTTCTTCAATCTCTACATAGTCCCTTCCGGCACAGATACTTTTGAAAAGCTGATATCTGCGATATCGTCTGAAATCCCGCGGTCCTCTGTAGACCAAAAACGCGCCAAACAGAAACAAGAACATACTAAATGCGAATGAAATCAGACTGCTGCGCATCGTAGTGAGCATATAAAACTCATTCCCTACATGGTACATATATTCCAGACCGACCAGCATTCCATTTACGATCATCAGAAGAACTCCCAGAATCATACCGAGAATATCAAGAATTTTTCTTTTTCTGCTCATCCGTTCCTGCTCCTTTCCTGCTGTTTTGAGCCATCAATACTTCCAAAACCGTAATATCCTGGAAAATATTGATTTCCATCTTATCACACATCCGAATTGCAATCTGTTCAAATGCTTCCGCAAGCTCCCTCACTCCCTGTGGGATATCTTGTTTCAGACTCTCCATATTTTCCCCGAAATTTTCATACCCAAGAAGCTGCTCATACTCTCTTGCAAACTTTTCAGCCGTAGGAAGATAATAATTCAAAAACATGCTCATCTCCTGCAAATTTGCCGGATTATGACTACATACGGAAATCAGCTTTTTCACGCCGCACTCCAGCTTGTGCAGATCTTCCAGAAATACTTCCTTTCCTTCTCTTTTCGCAGAAATGACTGCCACAGACTCCTGAATCCTGGAAAGACAGCTCTGTGCACGCTCCACGATCTTTCGTTTTTCTTCGTCAAATCCCAGTTCTTCCCATTCTTTCTTCTCCTGCTCCAACGTCTCAAGCACCTGCAGATATTCCTTGTATTTTTGATCCGTTGTGATCAAACACGGGAACTCCTGATTCACATGCCCCTGCAACAAATAATTGTGTTGAATCATCATCTCCAGTTCACTGCGGATTTTCGTCTTTGATGTATGAAACTTTTCTGCAAGTTCCTCAAGAGCCACGATCTCACGATCTCCGATAAACTTTTTAAACCGGTAAAACCGGATCACACGCACAATCTTACGAACTCCCCATATCAGCAAAATCAGACACAAAATCGCCAGACATACATCTTTTGCCGTAAAAACCATCTGCGTCCGTGCAAGTTCCGGAAGTTCTTCGTTCTGAAACTCCTGCATCAGCAGAATATCCATCCATACCAGAAGGATTTTATATGCCATCCCCAAACTTCCCAGCAAGATCAGTAAAACTCCGGATATCCTTCCAGGCACTCTTTTATTATATTTTTCCATTTTCGCTCCTCCGCCTGCACTCTCCATTACCTGGTCAAAATGGAATACAGCTTATCCCCATAATTTTTCGTTCCGTATCCATCTGTATCGCCAAATACCATAAACCCATCTTCCATTTGATAGGTGGCTCTTGCAGTACGGTTCGGCGGATATAGATTCTGTTCTTTCGCCTGACACACTGCCCAGTCCAGATTATCCCATCCGATGACAGAGATCTCCTGATCCGGATACAGCTTCTCTGCATCAATTGCCAAGGCATAAGAAATCGGATATTCCTGTGTACTGTAATTCTCGTTTCTATGGAACAGCAAGGTCTGATCAAACTCCCATCCCGAGAGCTCTTTTTCTGCCAAATCACGGACTTCCTCTGGTAGGTTTTGTTGTTTTACAGGTATACCCTGTCATGCGTCTTCTCCCATTGGTTGAGAATACATACACACCTTCTGCTGCCTTTTCCGCTTTCGGTTCAAACACCTGATCATAAGATAAGCTCAGAAGTGTATATGCCGGACTGAAAAATGTCTCCCCTTTTCCATACTCCATCCAGGTCGTCGGAAAAATCGAATAAGACTCCTTTTCCGTCACTGCCTGTTTCATCTCCAGAAATACCCTTTGAAACTAAAACAGCAGATGCAATATCGATCTGATATTTCTCTTCTATCGCTTTTAGCCCTGTTTCAAACTGTTCTCGGTAATCTACATTTGGATTTTGAATCCGCTCACGCATGGTCGGTACGGCAGGATCCCCAAAATACACTGCAAAAGCTCCATTGATCCGAAGTTCTCCCAATTTTTCTATATCAGGCAAAGTTTGACGCACCTTCGCCTCTTCTGTAAAAAACTGCTTCAGATCCCCTTCATATTCTGTCATATATGCCCCTGCAGCCACCCACGGACAATAGTAATAAGGCTCACTCAGCTCCACACTCGAATACTGCATTGTGTCACAGCACACCTGCTCAATTCCAGTCTTCTCAGCAGCTTCCTGCATCAGATCTTCTGAAATCTCTTCCCACTGAAAAGTATCCAGATACACAACCTTCTCTTTCGTCAAATACAACATATAGATCACCTTGTCAGGATCATTCTCTGATTCAGCCCGAAACCCCAGATAGGATCTGAGATTGGATGGATCCCAGGGAGAGACGGACAGCTCGCCTGCACTGCACACCTCTTCTCCATATTTTTTATTCACATACTGTGACATCCTGACTGCCGCCAGTCTGAAATCATACTGATCCGCTGCGCGCTTCAATTTTCCATAGTCACTTCTGTAAAATCGTACCATAGAAATCCCGCCTGCAAGAAATACCAATGCAAGCAGTCCGCTTATACCGGCAATCCATATGCGCCGCTTTTTCTTTCTCTGTTTCTGTATTTTCTGCCGCTCAATCTCCCGCCTCAGAAAATACAATTCCCACTGTGTATTCATAGGCTCACCACCTAAAATCAGAAAACAGTTCTTTTATCAGGGCTTCCTCATTCATGCCAAGCATCAGCTCATATCCCGGAGATGCCACATCGCTGATATAGCATTTTACCAGATATTTTCCCCCTACTTCTGCCACTGCCTGATAGGAAATCTGCTGTGTTCCGCCTTCCGTCACCTCTTTTTCAGCAAGATAAAAAACGGTGAGGTCTTCCTTGACGGAAAGTGACTTGATTTCCCCTGCTTCATAAGTACCGCCCTTCTTTTCTGCATTTTCCTTCTCTTGTGCATTTCCTTCTGTCCAATATTTTTTTTGCAGTTCTGCATTGTGTCTGTCATCTAGAAATTCTGCCTGATAACTGATATAAATGCTGTCCCCATCTCCACACGGTTTGGAAAATTTGGTATTTTCATACTCTTCATAATCTTCTTTTTGAAACTCATATTCTTCCGGAAGACGTACCTGGACACTTTCTGTATCTGTACATCGGATTGGAACATATCCATCTGACATTTCATAGGCTTTACGTTCTTCTTTCCGCTTTTCCCCATCTTTCCAGGTATTCTCCAATTTGGTATCATACGCAACCGAATATGGGCTGTTTTCCATTTCCACTAATTCCGCATAGGCCTGGATTCGAAACTTCGTTTCTACATCGTCCGCTGTTTCATTCTGCCAGAACGTCATATCCATATATGTAACTGTCCGCCAGTTCTTCCCAGCTCGTAAATGCACTCTGAAGCTTTTTTGCGATCGGAAGAGACAGATCCAGACATTCTTCCAGATTGATATAATCTGCAAGATAACAATCCCCCAGCACTTGAAGCGCTCTGCTGTAATCCCAGCCATCCATTCCATGCTCTCCATATTGCGTGTACATCTCATGGGCATCCTGATATCGCGCAAACTCCTCGTCATCCTCAGAAAAATTTGTCATAGCCTCTTCTGCGGAAAGCTCCAGCAAGCCTTTCTTCTCCAATTTTTTCACCGTTTTTAAATAGGTTTCCCTGTGACCTTTTGTAAGCAGCTTATTGATGACTTCTGTCACATCGTCTCTGCCATTGATTCCCCAGCCCTCTGAAAGTGTCAGTTTGATTCTGTCCTGCGAAGATTCCTTTTCCTGGTCTGATAATCCGCCTATCACGCCCAGAGTCTTATGATTATATTGCGTATATACAGCATATGCTGCACAAATCCACTCTACCGTATCGCTGTTGATCTCAGCCTGTACAAAAGGCGATGCCTGATACTCTCCTTTGAGTTCGACAGTTCCTGCCGATTGGCTGTTTTCAGATACTCCCCCGCCGCATCCTGTCAGCACGGACATCCCCATTGTCACTGCAAGCACTACTGAAAGAATCCGTTTTCTCTTTTTCTTTTTTTCCTCTCGCATTGCATATACCTCCGACATATTTTTCTTTCATTATAACTAAAAATACCGCAATACTCTATTTATTTTTATTGTTTTTACATAAAATTTTCTACTTTTTTCATCTCCAAGGTAAACCGCAACATCTGACCTTCTTCCTTTCCATTTCCCTGATGTTCTCTGATCAGTTCTGCAGTCAATTTTGCTTCCATTGCTTCTGCCAGCTGCTTTGCTACCGTAAGTCCCAGACCGGTTCCTTCCTGTGTTCTTGCCCGGTCTTTCCTGTAAAATCGTTCAAACAAATGCTCCACATCTGCCTCTGTCACATTGAAGGCATCATTTTCAAAACAGATCCACACCTGCTGCTTTTGCTCTCTGACAAACACATGCAAAAAACTTTGTGCATATCGTCCTGCATTCTGAATCAAATTTAAAAAAATACGCTCCAACGCCGATGCATCCCCTAACACTTCTATGATATGCTCCGGAATCTCCGCCTCCAGCTCCAACGCACGTTTTTCTAAAATGTGATAACTATCCATCAGTGATTCCCTAAGAATCCTTCCTGCATCTGTTTCCTTGATCTCCACTTCATAATCTCTGGCACTAAGTCGGGACAAATCATAGAAATCCGTCACCAGTCTTTGCATGGTCTTTGCTTTCCGTTCGATCGTCTCCACCATCTCCATGTCCGGCTCCTTTTGTCCCTTCATCAGCTTTAAATATCCCAATATTACAGTCAACGGGGTACGCAGATCATGACTGATATTCTCAATCTCTGACTGAAATGCCCGCTCTCGCTTTTCATACTCCTGACGCTCTGTTCGAATCTGTTCCAATGCCTGATTGACAGATTGCGCCATATTTTCCAGCTCTTTATCCGGCATCGCCATGTGAAGGATCTGATTCTGCTGTATATCTTTCAGAATATCCCGAAACTCCCGATTTGCCTCTTTCATTGCTTTTTTTAATAGAAAAAGCGAGTGGCAAAGTAGACTGCGATCACGATTGCAACGCTAAATAATACCCATAACACATCTATTCCTCCATCGCTTCTGAACTTACTCTGATCACTCTCACTCGCTCGTCTCCTTTTATACCTCTTTTTTCCGCAGCATTACAATTCCTGCCACTATCGCAAGCACTGTTCCCACGATTCCCACAATCACACATTTTGTCATTCCCTGTGAAGTCTTCCACAGCACTTCACAATGAGACATATTGACCTTGGCTCCAAACTGAAACAGATTCGCAGGCAGAAGCTGTGCAAAATCCCACAAAAATTCTATGCCCCATTGTCCCAGTAAAACCATTCCAGCCATCAGTAACACTCTCGGTATCGCATATACAATTACTGCCCACAGCATTGCTGCCATCACCTCATTTTTGATATATGCCAGAAGTGCGATCCCCAGGATCATAGATGCAACTGCTGTTCCATACACTGCCGGGATCTCGGTTAAAATAATTTTCAGGCTTGTCGGTCCCGTATGTTCTAACAAGAACCATGCACTTCCTATATAGGCAATCAATACCAACGCCATTATAACCGTTGCCGTCAAAACTGCAGTCATACATTTCCCTAAAAACAGCTTTTCTCTGGAAATCCCAAACGCCACTGCATTTTTTATATTTCCGTTTTTATGTTCATCCTCATACAAAACTGCTGCAACAATAAGACCTGCATAAGTAAAAAGCATCGGACTTCCTGCCAGAAAACTGAATGAAAAAGAAGTAATATCATAGGGAAAATCCTGCGTTGTACTACTGGCCACACCTGTCACATACAAAATAATATGAAACAACACCGGCAATACTGCCATAATTCCTGTCATCACATAAGTCGAGCGGCTGTGCATCACTCTGTAGCATTCACTTTTTATATAATTTAACATCCCTGATTTCCCCCCTTCTTCAGATTCATGTAATACGCTTCCAAAGATGCCTGTTTTCTGGTCAGCTCCCGGATAAAAATTCCATGTTCTGCTGCAAGCCTGCTGTAGACTTCAATATCCTGTTTTGGATTTACAATACGGATTTTCCCATCCGGAAGTACTTTGTATCCTTCTCCTGATAACTGTTCTTCCAGAAATACGGCATACTGCTGCACGTCTGACACTGTAATCTCCACAGAATCCGTACATCGTTCATGCAGGGTTTCCGCAGTGATCTGTTCCAGTAATCTTCCCTTACTTAAAAAGCCATATACCGTTGCCAGCTGCTGCAGTTCTGTCAGAATATGACTGGAAAGCAGAATCGTGATCTTCTTTTCTTCGTTCAGACGCTTTAAAAGCTGTCTGAATTCTACAATCCCACTGGGGTCCAGTCCGTTGATCGGTTCATCTAAGATCAACAGCTCCGGCTCTCCGAGCATCGCCATCGCCAGTCCCAGTCTTTGTTTCATTCCCATGGAAAGAGTCTTGCACCGGCACTTTCTTTTTTCCCAGATGCCCGTCATGCGAAGCATCTCTTCTACTTTTTCTTTTCCCGGAACTCCCTTCTGGATCCGGTAATATTCCATATTATTTTCCACTGTCAGGTTTCCGAAAAAGCCCGGCTGTTCGATCATCACTCCACTGCGCCGTCTCGCCCTTTGCAGTTCCTTCTCTCCCTGTTCTCCAAACAGCCTGATCTCTCCTGTGGATGCCGCACTATGCCCTGCCAGAAGCTTCAAAAGTGTTGACTTTCCGGCTCCGTTATCCCCGATCAGCCCGTAAATATCTCCTCGCTTTACGCAGATATCCACATGATCGAGTGCCAGGACTTTTCCATATGTCTTTGTAATCTGTGTTGTTTCTATGACTCGTTCTCTCAACTTTCCTTCTCCTTTTTGTGTTTCCCTGTTTCCATTCGTAGTATACCGTTTTCTGTTTTAAGGAGTCCTCAAGAAAGTTTAAAGAAACTATAAAGATTACTCCAGCTTAAACCCGATTCCCCAGACTGTTTTAATATAAGATTCTTCTTTGTCTGCCTTCTGGATCTTTTTGCGCAGATTGCTGACATGCACATTGACCGTATTGTCTTCCCCATAGTATCCGCCTTTCCAGACCTGCTCATAGAGATGTTCTCTGGAATATACCTTCTGTGGATTCTGGATCAGCAAATCAAAATGTCATATTCATGCATGGTCAGTGGAAGCTCAATGCCTGATACTTCAACTTTTCGGGATTGTGGATATAAGCTCAGATTTTTGTATCGAAAAACCTCCTGTTCTGCTTCCATATTCTGTGCTTCTTTTGTATAACGCCGCATGGCAGCTTCTACTCTTGCAATTACTTCCTCTGGATCAAATGGTTTTGTAATATAATCATCAGCGCCAAGCCGAAGCAGCTTTACCTGTCCTGCACTGACACTTTCGCTGATAGATCAGCACAGGCATCTCTTTTTCTGTTCCTGTCGGATCTGCTCCAACACCTCTTCTCCTGTCATCCCCGGAAGCATCAGATCCAACAGCACACAGTCCGGTAATTCCCGTTCCATACAAAATAATGCCTCTGTTCCGGAAAATGCCTGCCGCACCTGATATCCTGCCCCTTCCATAATTTTGACCAGCAGACCACTGATATCCGCATCATCCTCTACGATCAATATCTTCTGTCGTTCCATAAACTCCTCCATATTGTACACTTTTTCCACATTGTATCATTTTCGCAGTGTTCTTTCAATTTCTGTTTCTGCACAACAAAAAGAGCCATTGCTCCATTTCACAATGACCCTTGTTATGATACTCTGAACTTCCTATCCAAACTCTCTGCTTCTTGACACGCTTGGCACTTTCTTTTTCTCTGTCGCATACACAAACTGATATAGTGTATATGCCATCAGCACAGCTCCCATCACATCAATGACGGAGTGCTGTTTTAAAAACATCGTCGCAAGGATGATCAGTCCTGCTAAAATATAGGCTCCGTTGCTGATCACCGGATGCTTCTTCAGCTGTTCACTCTGTGCGATTGCAATACATGCAGCCAGAGAATTAAACACATGAAGACTCGGAAATACATTCGTCGGGGTATCTGCCAGATACAGCATCCTAACCATATCTGTAAATATATTATCCCGGGGAAATACGACCGGTCTTAATGTCAGTCCGTTCGGAAACACCGTAGAAATCAAAAGAAAAATCGTCATTCCGATAAAACTGAGCTTCGCCAGCTTATAGAACCCCTCTACATCTGTAAAGAAAAAATAGAGGAATACCGCAGCAATAAACACAAACCAGAGCAGATACGGTACAATAAAATACTCAACAAACGGAATCTTATCATCCAGTACGGAGTGGATCACATGATACTCAGAATCTGCTGTAATATGCTTTTCCAGATACATAAACCACGGCATATAGATAAACGCATACAGGAATACCCATGCATGTTTATATTTTTTTATAAAATTTTTCAATGCACTGCTCCTGTTTATTCTGACCGCTCCCTTAATTTGTAAAACATAATACTTTTTAACTGCCCCGATTATAGCACGTATTTTTTTTAATCAACAAGGCGATTCATAAAACCTTAACAAATCTTTTGATTTTCTTTCTATTTCTTCTAATTTTTTTCGAAAATGTACATATCAAATCTGCTCTTTGCACGCTGAAGCATCTCTTCTCCATGCAGTGTCCATGCCGCGATTGGTACATGAAAAATATGTTTTTGCATCCACAGACTCAGGTTCTTGCTGTCCTCCATTTTATAAGAGATGAAATCCGGTCTGCAGATACAGTTGCTCAATAAATATTTTACGCAGAATCTGAAAAAATAATGCGGTGTCTTTTCACTTTTTACAAGATCGGAAGACAACTGTCCCCGTAAAATCTGCTTTTGATTCTTTCTCATCCACTGCAGTACCAGGCTGTTAAATGACTGTACCAGGAACGTTCCCTTATAATCTTCCATCGTCTTTGCCAGACAACGGCAGATTTCCATATCTTCTGTCAGCAGCTTTACCTCGATCAGGATCGGAACTTTCCCCTGCACAAGATGCAGAACATCCTCAAGCAGCGGAATTGGCTCTGCAGTCTCCAGAAGCCGGAGGTTTTTCAGCTCCTCCCATGTCTTCTCCTCTATTGTTCCGGAGACTTTGCACATCCGCTTCAGAGAATCATCATGAAATACTGCTATCTTCTTATCTTTTGTCAAATGTACATCCAGCTCAATTCCTTTGTTTGCCCGTATTGCTTCCCGAAAAGCCGCCATCGAATTTTCCGGAATTCCGCTCTTTTTATCATGCAGCCCTCTGTGTGCCCACTGTGTTCCTCTGAATTTCCAGATCTCCCGTTTTCTTTCCATTCCCGGGAAAATCATATAAAAATACGCGCCAATTACGATCAGGATACATCCTGTCAGATATCTCCACATATTCCTCGCACTCCTTTATGATGTAATCACCCGCACCTGCTGCGGCAGTACATGCATCCGGATTTCTTTTTTCAAAAATACTGCCTCTCCGTCCGTGTGCACCGCTCTTGCCTGAGAAAACCGGATTTTTACTTCTTCACACCGGAAAATGGAAATGCCTTTATGTCCTACATGCTTTCCCTGAAATGCCAGAAGCAGTGTTCTGATCACCTGCCATCTTTTCAGACCGGATACTACGATCACATCCAGTTTTCTGTCTCCCGGATCCGCCTCCGGACAGAATTTGAATCCACCGCCTTCATACGGCTGATTCTGGACTGCCGCAAAATAGGTGTCTCGAAATACCTGCATCTCTCCTTTGTCCAACTCGATCTCCGCCCGCACGGTATCATCTTTGATCAATCTGTCGATTGCAATTCCTGCATAGGTCAGCTTTCCAAGTCTGATCTTATTCAGCGCCGCCTTCAACTTTGAAACACTTGCCTGATGACAAATGATCGCATCAAATCCGATTCCCGCACTGACTGCAAACCGTCTGCTCTTCTCTCCATAATCTACGACACCAATATCCATCTTCTGTATTGCCTGCGGATGCAGAACAAGATAAAGTGCTTTGACGGGATCTTTTGGAATCTTCATTCCTCTTGCAAAATCATTACTGGATCCAGTCGGAATATATCCCAGGATCACATGGTCAAAATTTTGTATTCCGTTTAACACTTCATTTACCGTTCCGTCTCCGCCCAGAACGACCAGAGTCTTTTCTTCCTGGTCAGCCGTAAGCATCGCTGCGATCGCTGTCGCATTTTTTCTCCGTTCCGTCAGATAAATCTCATATTTTATCTGACTCTTTTCTAATTCTTTTTGTACCTCTTCCCAGATTGCCCTTCCTCTTTGGGAGCGGGAATTTGGATTTATAATAAAACAATATCTCATTCCAGAAACCTCCGGATCTAATCTAATGTACTGTCCAGATATTTTCCGAGTGAACGTGCCATATTCCCCTCAAAATCTGCTTCTCCGTTTCGCAGACACCATTCAAACACGTTTCCGATCACAATCATACGAATGTCCGTGGTAAATGCCTCGATTTCCACGTTCATCTGAATCCTTCCTTCTTTTATTGCTTTTTCCACATAGTTCTGTACTGTCACAATCGGATACGGACGCTCCGTCCGGCTGACCGGATTGAGCGCCTGATTCTTCGTATCATAGTATCCTGCCATAAACTCAACACCCAGTTCCTTGCAATAAGAAACATAATTTAAATATACCTGAATGATCGTTCTTTTTGCATCCTCTGCATTTTCCGGCAAATCCAGAAGATCCGGATTAATGCTCGGCTGATCCTCGATATAATAAGACAGAAGATCATCCTTTGTTTTGAAATGGTGATAAAAGCTGCCGTTGGACACACCGGCCTCTTCACATATATTTTTAATTGATAATGTCTCATATCCACTGCGCTGCAGAATCCGCTTTGCCGCCTTGAAAATCTTTTCCTTTGTTTCCATGGACTTTTTCTGCTGCTTGGATAATCCTGTTGTTTCTTCCATGATAATCACTCCTTATTTGCACCCAAGTATATCACAAATCGAAAAGTCATTCAAGAAAACAGAGCATGCTCTAATCTATTTTTGTTTCCACACACAATATGCCTCAAACGCAGATGGAATCGAATACTTTTCCTTTAATACTTCTTCTTTTGCAAAAATCATTTCCTTGCTGCAGTTTTTCTCCAACTCATCCACTCGGATCTCATACCCTTTCATGTGCCATTCCACATGACTGAAAATATGCTTCGCAACCGGAAGTTTTTTGATACGGATCGGAGAAAGGCCAATCGACTTGCTGTACTCGATCACTTCTTGTTGACTCAGCCAGCCTTCCAGATTCGGCAGTTCGTATAATCCCGCGAGAAGACCTTTGTCCGGGCGTTTCTGAATTGCCAGAGTATCACTGTCATGAAATACAAGTACCGTCCTCTTTTCGATTTTTCTTTCCTTTGCTTTTGTTTTGACCGGAAGCTCCATTGCGATTCCTTCTTTTCTGGCACGGCAGATCTCTGCTGCCGGACAGATCTCGCACTTTGGCTCTCCGTTTGGCACACATACGATCGCGCCAAGCTCGATCAATCCCTGATTAAAATCCCCCGGACAATCTTTTGGAATCACTTCCTCCAGTGCCGTCTCTATCTCCGTACGGACTTTGGCTTTCATAATATCTTCTCTGATTGCCAGAATCCGGGACACCACACGCAGCACATTTCCATCTACCGCCGGTTTTGGAATCCCAAATGCAAAAGATCCGATGGCTCCCGCCGTATAATTTCCAATTCCTTTCAGTGCATGGATTTCTTCATATGATTCCGGAAACTGACCGCCATACTGCTCAACCATCTGGATCGCAGCTTTCTGCATATTGCGGACCCGATTGTAATATCCAAGCCCTTCCCACAGCTTCATCAGCCGGTCCTCTTTTGCATTGGCCAGATCCGTGATCGTCGGAAATTCCTTTAAAAACCGGTCATAGTACGGCTTCACTGCTTCCACCCTCGTCTGCTGCAGCATAATCTCAGACACCCACACGCGGTACGGCGTCACATCATGCCTCCACGGCAGATCCCGCTTATTTTCACGATACCAGGCTACGATCGGATCTACGGTTTCCCACAAAATTGGGTTCTCTAATACAACCGGAACTTCTTCATCAATTTTGATCGAATCTTCTGTCACCTGACAGTCATACGCCAGAATCTTTACCCCTGCTGCCTTTGCTTTTTTCAGTACTTCACCAAATTCCGGCTGTATATCCATATTCGGTGTAAAATAGCGGACGCCTTTCATCTGGATCACCAGAAATACATAAGCATCGTATCCTTCCTTTTTTGCACGGATCAGTTCTTCCACATGCTTTACTGCCCGCTCACTCGGCGCATCCGGAAAACGCACGACACCATCCTCTTCCAGGGTCACTCCCTTGACCTCGATAAACGCTTTCGTTTCTCCCGACTCCACATAAAAATCAAACCGGGAGTTACCGTATGTTGTCTCCGGGCGAACCGCCACCGGTTCAAGAAACAGATTGCCGGCACGCAGCCATTCTTCCACGACTTTGTTGGGGATCTGGGAATCCATATTGATCAGACGATCTCCTTTTCTCACCCCGATCAGATCCCATTTTGTCTTTCGCTCCGGGTTGTCACTCTCCTGCACAAAAATCTCTGCTTCGGGTACAAGAAGTTCCGCGCACCTGCCTGTATTCTTCACGTGGATCGTCTCTTGTTTTCCTGCAATCCTGGCATACGCAATAAAACGGTTCGGCCGTTCCAGAAATGTCGCCCGCTCTATTCTCTCATATTTCATAATCATCTTTCTCCTGTTTTGCCGGGCATCTCTCCCAGCCTGACTTTTTCAAGCTGCCTTGCGTCTTCCTTTGTCAGATAATCAAACAGATAATTTCTGTCATTTTCTGCTTTTCCAAGATGTTCTCTTCGAAGTTCCAAAAGCGCAAGCTCCACTTCCTCTTTCAATCCCAAAGCAGACATACGCGCTGCGCCGTGCCCCAGAATGATCACCTGTTCCAACGCATCTGATGTGGCAACTGTCACATGGTGATTTCTTCCGATCCTGCGAACTGTCTTTTCAATATACTGATCCGCAGTCTCGGCCTCTTTTGTATATACCACATGGATGTTGTGATATTTCATCACAGATCCCGGACCGCCTTCTACCTTGTAGGCATCAAAAACCAGGATCAATGTACATTTTTTATATCCCTGATAATTACACAGCACGTCCATCAGCTTGTCACGGGCGCTTTTCAAGTCTGACTTTGCCAGCTCTTTTAACTCTTCCCATGCAAAAATAATATTGTATCCATCTACAAGGAGATATTCTTCCTTTTTTTCTTCTTTGCGTGCTGTCCACTTATCATCCGCTGCCGGCTGTGCTTTTGCCCTTACCGTTACGGGTGTCCGGTTCTTTTTCACCGGATCCGGCGTTCTTGCATAAATCGCATCCAGTTCTTCCCTGGTCAGTTCGATCTGGGAAGACGTACTGCGCGTCTGCCGCACCACCGGGCGCTTCTTCTCTTCGGAAGCCTCATTGCTCTCCAGCGTGTTTTCCAGATGCATATACGCTTCCACTTCATCCCAGTTCACTACAAATCCGGCTCCATGCGCGCAGAACACCGAGCCTGTCGGATTTTCCAGATCTGCCTCAGGATCATATCCGATTTCTTCCACCATGCTCTCCTGATCCGGACATTTTTCATAGCCCTTTAACCGGCAGGACATCCGTCTTTCCCCCCTGTATACGAAGTGAGCTCTGTCTGATATCCGCGCATCTGAGACACCGGGGCACACCCTTTTAAAATGGAGATTTCCCCGTCTGCGACAGGCGGCTCAAATGTCCCGCTTCTTTTCTGGATATCCATCATAGCCCGTCCCACGTGCTCTGGAAGGAGCTCCATCTCGAACTCATAATACGGCTCCAGAAGGACACTCTTTGCTTTTCTAAGCCCCTGACGCACTGCACGATAGGTCGCCTGTCTGAAATCTCCGCCTTCTGTATGTTTCTGATGAGCACGACCGGATACCAGTGTAATCTTCATATCTGTGACCGCCGATCCGGTCAGTACCCCTTTATGCTCTTTTTCTTCCAGATGAGTAAGAATCAGACGCTGCCAGTTGCGGGCGAGAATATCTTCACTGCAGTCTGTAAAAAACTGCAAACCGCTCCCACGCTCTCCCGGCTCCAGTAAAAGATGTACCTCTGCATAATGACGCAGAGGTTCAAAGTGTCCGACCCCTTCGACAGGATCCTCAATCGTCTCTTTATAGACCACTTTCCCTGTTCCAAATTCCACACGTACTTTAAACCGATCCCAGATAATGCTTTTCAGAATTTCGATCTGCACTTCTCCCATCAGCTGCGCATGGATCTCACCAAGCCGCTCTTCCCATACAATATGAAGCTCGGGCTCTTCCTCTTCCAGCTCTTTTAGATTGAGAAGCATCTTGTGTATATCACAATCCGGCGGCAATTCAATCCGATAATTCAGGACCGGTTCTAAAATCGGCATATCAGACTCCGACTCTGCTCCCAGCCCCTGTCCCGGATACGTATCAGAAAGCCCGGTAACTGCACAGACTTCCCCTGCATGTACCTCTGAAAGCATCTCATATTTTGCACCGGAATAGCGGCGGATCTGATTGATCTTCTCCTCCGTATCCGTGATGATCTCCCTGACCTTTATACTTCCTCCTGTCACTTTTAAATATGTCAGTCTGTTCCCCTGCTCATCCCGTCCAATCTTGTATACTTTCGCTCCAAATTCTGCGGGATACTGCCGCTCCCTGGTCAACTCCGCAAGCGCATCCAACAGTTCTTCCACACCTTCTGTGTGCAGAGCCGAGCCAAAATAACACGGAAATACTCGTCTCTGACTGATCAAATCTGCTACCTGCCCTCTCGGAAGTTCTCCGTTCTCCAGATACTGCTCCAGCAGTGCTTCATCACACATAGCAAGCTGCTCTGCGGCCTCTTCACTGCCCTCACTTCCAAACACTTTTTCAAAATCAATACAGTGATCTCCAAATCTCTTTTTCAACTCTGCCAGAACGCGTTCTCTGTCCGTTCCCGCCTGATCCATCTTATTCACAAAAAGAAACACCGGGATCTTGTACTGTCCAAGAAGTCTCCACAGTGTCTCTGTATGTCCCTGTACTCCGTCTGCACCACTGATCACAAGCACTGCATAATCCAGAACCTGCAGTGTCCGCTCCATCTCCGCAGAGAAATCCACATGCCCCGGTGTATCCAGCAGAGTTATCCTCATATCTTTCCATGAAAACACTGCCTGTTTTGAAAAAATAGTGATTCCTCTGGAACGCTCCAGATCATAGGTATCCAGAAATGCGTCCTTATGATCCACCCGTCCCATTTTCCGGATACTTCCGCTTGTATAGAGCATACTTTCCGACAATGTCGTCTTTCCTGCGTCTACATGAGCGAGGATGCCAAGACAGATATGTTTTTTTACTTTTTCAAACTCTTTTGAGCTCATGAAAACGCCTCCTCTTGTGATTACATTGATGTTGTATTATATCACAAAAGGAGGCGATAGTCGAGATACGTTCTCGTTTTCACTCTTCTATAAAATTTTTGACAAGAATTCTTTCAGTCTCGGATCCTTCGGATGCTCAAAGAACTCCTTCGGATTTCCTTCTTCTTTGATCTGCCCTTCATCCACAAACACAACTCTTGTGGCAACTTCTTTTGCAAATCCCATTTCGTGTGTTACCACAACCATAGTCATTCCGTCTCTTGCAAGCTGTTTCATCAGCTCCAGAACTTCTCCTACCATCTCCGGATCCAGCGCAGAAGTCGGCTCATCGAACAACATCACATCCGGATTCATTGCCAGAGACCGCACGATCGCAATACGCTGTTTCTGTCCACCGGAAAGCTGATCCGGATATGCATCTGCCTTGTCTGCAAGTCCAACCCTCTGCAGCAGTTCTTTTGCTTTTTTCTCTGCCTCTTCTTTCGACATCTTTTTCAATGTCACAGGTGCAAGCATGATATTTTCCAGGATCGTCTTATGTGGAAACAGATGGAAATGCTGGAACACCATTCCGATCTTCTGACGATGAACATCAATATCTGTCTTTGGGTCTGTAATATCCGTCCCTTCAAATAAAACAGTTCCTCCTGTTGGAACCTCCAACAGATTCAGAGACCGCAAAAATGTAGATTTTCCTGATCCAGACGGTCCGATCACAACAACGACCTCTCCTTTTTTGATCTCTGTAGAAATCCCACGCAGTACTTCCAACTTTCCAAATGCCTTTTTCAGATCCTGAACCTGGATCAATACTTCGTTCTTATCGTTCATTTGTGCGCAGTCTCCTTTCCAGTTTGTTCATAAAGAATGTAAGCAGCATCACCAGTGCCAGATAGATCACTGCCGCTGTGATTAATGGAATAAATGCCTCAAATGTACGGCTCTGAATTACCATTGCCGCCTTTGTCAGATCCTGTTCTCCAATATATCCGATGATCGCAGTCTCTTTGATCAGCACGATCATCTCATTGACCAACGCCGGGAGTACATTTTTAAATGCCTGCGGCATAATGATCAGACGCATCGTCTGTCCATAGCTGAACCCAAGACTTCTTCCAGCCTCTGTCTGTCCTTCCGGAATCGCCATAATACCGGACCGCACGATCTCAGCTACATAGGCTCCGGAGTTGATACCAAATGCCAGCCCTCCGATAACGATGGAATTCAGGGAAGAAGCCCCGAACACAACGAGATACATGAACAATACCTGGATCATGCTCGGTGTTCCCCTGATAATGGTCAGATACACTTTACAGATTGCATTTAAAATTTTGAATTTTCCGGTCTTATCATGCAGAGAACGAATGATCGCCACAGTAAAACCAATGATCACACCTACTAAAAGTGCAAACAATGTTACAAGGATCGTAACTTTCAGACCGTTTACCAGCAAAAGCCACCGGTCATCTTCAATAAAGTTCTGATATAACTTTTCTGAAAAGCTCATGTTTTTACCTCTCTTGTATGTTTCTTTAACAGTTCAAAACAGGGCTGCCTGATTTTTGTCCCGCACCCCTGTTATTGTATCTCATTACCATTCTGTGATTATTTTCTTACGATCACGACCTGGCTTGCATTTGCATATGTATCTGTAAAATCTGCATTTTTCTGGCGTTCTGCATCTACTGTCATACCTGCCGCACCAAAATCAGCCTTTCCTGCTGCAATGGATGGAAGAATAGAATCAAATTCCATATCCAGAATCTCCAGATCATATCCCATCTTATCACAGATTGCTCTGGAAAGATCCACATCGATTCCTACAATGCCGTCACCTTCATGATACTCGTATGGCTCAAATTCTGCGTTCGTAGCCATAACAAGTGTTCCCTTGGAGTGATCTACATCTGCCGGAGATTCATACTGATATTTTCCGGTATCATCTCCAATATAGTTTCCGATGATCTTATCAACTGTACCATCTTCTTTCAGTTCCTCAAGTGCTTTGTTCATCTCATCCAGCAATTCTGTGTTTCCTTTTTTCACACACATTGCATATTCTTCTGTTTCAAAAACGCCGTCGATAATCTTCAGATCCTGATTCTTTTCTACAAATTTTGCTGCCGGCTCAGAATCAATTACGACACAGTCGATCTTTCCGTTTTTCAGTGCCTGTATTGCAGTTGATCCTTTTGGATAACGCTTCATCTGAGAGTCTTTCTCTACCTGCTCGGAGCTTAAGATATCTCCTGTCGTTCCCTGCTGAACACCGATCGTCAGTGTCTTAAGATCCTCCGGTTTCTCAACATTCACTTCTTTTTTCTCTGAAGAACCACATCCTGCAAGCGAAACCATACATGCCGCTGCCAGAACGATTCCTGTCAACTTTTTCATTTTCATCTTTCATTCCTCCCAAAACAAAATACACATAGTCTGTATAATCATTCATTTTATACATATATGATACCATGTTTTTACGAAATTGCAAGACTAATTATGCATAAATTATCATTTTTATACGTATATTTTTTGTATATAATTCATTTTTATGCAAGCAGTGCATGAATCCCGAAATACAGGAACACAATAATTCCAAGTACGATACGATAATATCCAAATGCCTTAAAATCATGATTCTGAATGTATTTTAATAAAAACTTGATCGCCAGAATGGACACAACAAATGAAACAACACATCCAAGCAGAAGAAGCCCAAGCTCAGTCTCTGTAAAGTCAAATCCAAAGTGACGAAGTTTTACAAGGCTGGCACCTGCCATTGCCGGAATCGCCAGAAAGAATGTAAAATCCGCTGCTGCAGTTCTTGACACGCCCAGTGCCAGTGCTCCGATGATCGTTGCTCCTGAACGGGAAGTTCCCGGAATCATAGCAAGCATCTGGAATACTCCGATCCAGATCAGGACCGGAACTCCCATCTGGGAAATCTTGGTGATCTGAGGTTTCCTTCCTTTGTGTCTGTTCTCGATCACAATAAACAGAACACCGACTACGATCAGCATCGTAGCAACTACATAAGAATTATTAAATTTTTCTTCAATAAAATCATTAAACAAGACTCCTACTACTCCTGCCGGTATGGAAGCGATCACCACTTTCACCCAGAGCTGCAGCGTCATTTTTTTCTGCTTTTCTGTCTTTTTCGGTGAAAACGGATTCAGCCGGTGAAAATAAATCACAACAACTGCCATGATCGCACCAAGCTGGATCACCACGTTAAACATATCCAGATACGACTGGCTGAAATTCAGCTTCACAAATTCTTCTACCAGGATCAAATGTCCTGTACTGCTGATCGGGAGCCATTCTGTAATTCCTTCCACAATCCCCAGTATGATTACTTTTAATGCTTCTAACATATCTCTCCTCCTATCTCAAAGCAAACTTTTCGACTGCTTTTGCCACGCCTTCTTCCTCATTCGTATCCGTCACATAATCTGCTACCGCTTTTACACTTTCCTCTGCATTGCCCATGGCAACTCCAAATCCCACGGCCTTTAACATTTCAAGATCATTGTCCCCGTCTCCGCATGCCATAATCTCATCTCTGTCAATTCCAAGTCTGTGCCCAAGCTCAAGCATTCCAATTCCCTTATCGATTCCCTGAGCATTGATCTCAATGTTATTTCCAAGCGATCCCGTCAATACCAGCCCCGGAATCTCTTCCAGCTCTTTTCTGGCACGCTCTATATCCTGCATATCCGCAAACATAAGCTGCAGTTTGTCTGCATCGCGCTTTGCTTCGCCATACCATTTTACAATAGACGGAACTACAGTCCTGGTAGACCTTACATACTCCCACATATGCGGATTCTTGTGATAACGCCAAATTTCCTGTAGCTGATTTTCCTGCGCATATACCTCCCGGTCAAAGTACGCCTCTTGTAATGTATCATACTTTTCTGTGATTTCCAACGCTTTCTTTCCTTTTTCATAAGGAACCGGATGCGAAAGAATCGTTTTTTCATGAATCAAATCGTAGATTCTCGCCCCATTGGTCGTCAGCGCATACTGCATTCCCTGTATCGCTCTTACCTGTCCTGGAATACCGGTAAGCGGCCGCCCGGTCGCTACCAGCACAATGATCCCCTGCGCGATGGCCTCCTCCAGTACACTCTTTGTATGATCAGTTACCTCTTTTTTTGAATTGAGCAGAGTCCCGTCCAAATCCAGTCCTATCATTTTTATCTTTTTCATGAAGCCTACTCCTCATCTTTCTGTTACTGCTCACAGTAACCTCTTTCTTAAAGTTTTGTAACTTATTTTATCAAAATTTGCGTTATTTCGCAATTTATAGTATAATAGCGAAACAGACTTTTTTATAGAAAGGAATTAAAGTTATGAAATCATGCTTAAAACGCAGGCTGCAAACAGGTACTGCACTTATTTGCTCCCTCGCAATGGCTTTTTCTGTTCTCCCTGTTTCCGCAGAGGAAAGCACCCAAAGCCTCGAAAGCAAAACTTCTGATCTGGCAGGCCAGCTGGCCGGTATCAATCAGGAACTTGTCGCCATCAGCGATCAGATATCTACGACTGAGATGCAGGTTGAGATTACGAATGGCGAGATTCAAAGGACAAAAGATTCCTTAGCCGACACACAGGCAAAAGAAGCTCAACAGTATAATGACATGAAGACACGTATTAAGTATATGTACGAGACCGGAAGCGCATCACTTCTGGAAATGCTCTTTTCTGCAGAGGATATGACTGACTTTCTGAACAAAGCAGATTTTATCCAGAACATCAGCGACTATGACCGCAAGATGCTCACTGAACTGCAGGAGACGAAAAATCAAATCGCAGAAGAGGAAAAGACTCTTCAGGCACAGCAGGATTCTCTGGTCTCACTCCAGACAAGTCTGGATAAGAAGCAGTCTGATCTCGAAGCGAAAGCCGCTGCTACTTCTACTGATCTGGCTACATTTCAGGCACAACTTGCAGCACTTAGAGCACAGGAAGCTGCAGAACTGGAAGCAAAAAGCAGCAGGAACTTCAGCAGCAACAGCAGCAAGAACAGCAGCAAGAACAGCAGCAGGAATCGGACAAGCCTTCATCCGGTGACGGTAACTCAACAGTGACTCCGACACCTCCGACTACACCGGATTCCGGCGGAGATATCATTCAGGGAGGAGGCTCTGATGCAACCCATGATGAGCTCACTACCTTTGCCGCTTTATTGGACTGCGAGGCCATACATGATTATAATTCCATGCTGGCTGTAGCGACCGTGATCATGAATCGTGTGGAAAGTCCGCTTTTCCCGAATTCAATTCACGGTGTCATCTATGCAACCGGACAGTTTGAACCGGTCTGGAGCGGAAGACTTGATTCTGTTCTGAATTCCGGTCCGTCCAGCCTGGCACTTCAGGTTGCCCAGGACGCAGTCAACGGAGCAAGACTTTCTTCTGTCATTGACTGCTACTACTTCCTGTATGCAGGTGCTACCGATCGTCCGGGAGTCAATGTCGGCGGGAATCTTTTCTTCCAGAGCTGGTAGAAATTTATACGTACATAAAAAGAAGGCTGAAAATCGGTTTGTTAATACCGATCTTCAGCCTCTTTTCTATTGGTAATCCATAACATCAATCCATCTCATCAGGAAATCTTTCTCAAGCGCATTTTCCTTGGAAAGCTGTGCTGCTGCGACGATCGGAAGCCACTGCTGTACATACTGCATTGCTGTATCACTTTTCTTACAGAAAATCTTCAGGTACAGATCTGCTTTTTCCTGACTTTCCAGTGCAAACAAAAGATAGGTCATAGCTGCATCTGCACTTGCATTTCCCTGTGTCACATGAGCCCAGTCAATCACAGTCATCTTACCGTTCTTTCCAACGATCACGTTGCTCGGATTAAAATCTCCGTGACAGATCTTGTCATGCTTCGGCATACTTTCCAGTCGTGTCATCAGTTCATATCTTGTCGTCGCATCCAGGACTTTTAATCCATTGATCTGCCGGGCAAATTTATCTTTCATCTTGTTTAAAAGAGGTGCCTTTTTACTTGTAACACTCAGCTGCAGATCCACAAAATCATTCATATATTTCTCCAGATTTGTAGGATCGACCTTCATCATCTCTTCCATTGTCTTACCATCTTTGTACTCGATCACCAGAGCCCATTTTCCATCGATCTGTGTCACTTCTTTTACACTCGGGATATCCAGTCCTGCTTCTTCAACACGGGCAGTATTTAAAGCCTCATTCAGTACGTCTGACTTCGGATGCTCTTTTGCAAATACTTTTACAATTCCTTCTTCACATTTGTACACTTCTTTGTAAGAACGTTTTACGATTAAGTTTTTTTCTTCCAGTTTCATAAAAATTGCCTCCTATCATACATTCTATCCCGCCCGGCAAATCCTTCCGGTGTGGTATCTGTTTTTCTTTTACTGACCTTATTATAGCTCCTGCTTTTTTGAAATGTAAGCCCCCAAAGTCAACTTTGTGCAATTTTTCACGATATTTTTCTATCGAATATAATTGTTAATTTCTTAACTTATGAACAGTTTTCTTCTTTTATATTTTCACAAAAAGAGGACACTCCTCCCGCCATTTCTGGCGTTTGGAATGTCCTTCTCTCTTATTTTCCTTACCGGAAATTATTTTCCATAGTAGCATCTCAGGTAAAGTTCTTTGATCTCTTTCATCAGTGGGTATCTTGGGTTTGCTCCTGTACACTGGTCATTGAATGCCTGCTCTACCATGTCATCCAGTGTGTCAAGGAAGTATTTCTCATCGATACCATACTCTTTGATGGATTTCTTGATTCCGATCTGTTCTTTTAATACTTCCAGTTTTGCAAGGAAGTTCTCAAATACTTCTTTGTCATCTTTTCCTGTGCATCCTGCAAAACGTCCTAACTCAGCGTATCTTGCAAGTGCATGTGGATACTGATACTGAGAGAATGTTCCCATCTTAGTTGGAACCTCAGATGCATTGTATCTCATAACTTCTGTCAGAAGTACTGCGTTTGCAACACCGTGTGGCAGATGGTGGAATGCTCCCAGTTTATGAGCCATAGAGTGGTTCAATCCAAGGAATGCATTTGCGAATGCCATACCAGCCATACAAGAAGCGTTCGCCATCTCTTCACGTGCTTTTGGATCATTTGCTCCGTTCTCATATGCTGATGGAAGGTTTTCAAATACCATCTTCACTGCTTTCATAGCAAGACCATCTGTGTAGTCTGTAGCCATGATAGATACAAATGCTTCGATCGCATGTGTCATAACGTCGATACCTGATGCACTTGTCAGTCCTTTTGGCTGTGTCATCATGTTGTCAACATCAACGATTGCCATGTTCGGAAGTAACTGGTAATCAGCCAGCGGCCATTTTACACCTGTCTCTGCGTCTGTAATGATCGCAAATGGTGTTACCTCAGAACCTGTTCCTGAAGATGTCGGGATTGCTACGAAGTATGCTTTTTTACCCATCTCAGGGAATGTGTATACTCTCTTACGGATATCCATGAAGTCCATAGCCATATCTTCAAAGTTTGCATCCGGATATTCGTACATTACCCACATAATCTTAGCAGCATCCATTGCAGATCCACACCAAGAGCAATAATTGTATCAGGCTCGAAAGAACGCATCATGTCTGCACCTTTCTGTGCACACTGCAATGTCGGGTCCGGAGCTACTTCATAGAAGCATGTGTGCTGGATTCCCATAGCATCCAGTTTCTCTTCGATTCCTTTTACATATCCGTTTTTGTACAGGAATGAGTCTGTTACGATGAATGCTTTTTTCTTGTGCATGATTGTTCCAAGTTCATCCAGTGCAACCGGCATGCTTGCCTTTCTTGTAAGTATACTTTTTCAGGTTGTTCTGTAACCAGAGCATGTTCTCTCTCCTCTCTGCAACTGTCTTCACGTTAATCAGGTGTTTACTCCAACGTTTTCTGATACGGAGTTTCCGCCCCATGAACCACATCCCAGTGTAAGAGATGGAGCCAGTTTGAAGTTGTAAAGATCTCCGATACCACCCTGAGCTGCAGGAGTGTTGATCAGAACACGGCATGTCTTCATTGCTGCATAGTGTTTTTCAATCTTTTCTGTCTGTGCCGGATGAACGTACAGAGCAGATGTATGTCCATATCCACCGTCTGCTACAAGCTGTTCTGCTTTTGCAAGTGCTTCGTCAAATGTTTTTGCTTTATACATAGCAAGTACAGGAGATAATTTTTCGTGAGCAAATTCTTCTGAAATATCTACAGACTCTACTTCACCGATCAGGATTTTTGTATTCTCAGGAACATCTACACCTGCCATTTTTGCAATCTCATATGCAGATTTTCCAGGAATCTTGCTGTTTAATGCACCATTGATGATAATTGTCTTACGAACCTTATCAAGCTCAGCGCCTTTTTTCAGGAAGTAGCATCCACGATACTGGAATTCTTTCTTCACTTCTTCATAAATGCTGTCCAGAACAGTAACTGACTGCTCAGAAGCACAGATCATACCATTGTCAAATGTTTTAGAATGGATGATAGAGTTTACTGCCATCTTGATATCTGCTGTATCATCAATGATAACAGGTGTATTTCCAGGTCCTACACCAAGTGCCGGTTTTCCTGAAGAGTAAGCAGCCTTCACCATTCCAGGACCACCTGTAGCTAGGATGATATCAGAATCTCTCATAACCTGGTTTGTCAGTTCCAGAGACGGTACATCGATCCATCCGATAATTCCTTCCGGTGCTCCGGCTTTTACTGCTGCGTCAAGAACTACTTTTGCAGCCTCGATCGTACATGCTTTTGCACTTGGATGTGGGCTGATGATGATTGCATTTCTTGTCTTTAAACAGATCAATGTTTTAAAGATTGCTGTAGATGTCGGGTTTGTTGTCGGAATAACTGCTGCAACAAGTCCGATCGGCTCAGCTACTTTCTTGATTCCGTATGCAGTGTCTTCTTCGATCACTCCACAAGTTTTTGTATCTTTATATGCATTGTAGATATACTCTGCTGCATAATGATTTTTAATGATTTTATCTTCAAGGACACCTCTCTGTGTCTCTTCTACTGCCATTTTAGCAAGCGGGATACGCATCTTGTTAGCTGCCATTGCTGCTTCATAGAAAATCTTATCAACCTGCTCCTGAGAGAATTTTGCAAATTCTTTCTGAGCTTCGCGCATTGCTTTCATCTTCGCTTCCAGTGTTTCTACGCTGTCTACGATTGCAGGTACTCCCATCTCTTCTTTTTTCTTCGCCATTTCAATAATCCTCCTGTAATTGACTTGGTTTCTTAATTACAGGTATTAGTATACTTTCTTGTTAAATAATTGTCAATATAGCTTTTGACAAATATTTAACGTTATCTTTTTAACGTCAATTGGTACATTTGCACAAAAAATTAATTTTTATCACCAATGGAAGATTACCGGTGTCCCTGGTTCGATCATATTGAAGAGCGCCCCGCCTGATCTAACGGCATATTGATACAGCCATGAGACCCTGTTCCCGGAATCTGATACAATGTCCCGCCAAATGCAGTCTGCCAGGTCGCATCATGAAAACCGACTCCGCTTGACGTCACCTGCATCCAGTATTTTACCTTTGTTCTGTATGCCGGTTCTCCGGTATCTGGATTAATATCTCCGACCAGAACAGAATTTGGCTGCTTCCACATCAGGGAATACACTCCTTCCGGTGTAATCTTGGACGGAATCGGCTCTCCTGTCACAACATCCGTCTCCAGCACCACCTGTCCATTCTGAACATACCACATATGCTGTGCACTCATATCCACTTCTGCATACGTATTTCCCCAGTCCTGCCCGGAATGTGCTGCGGCAGTACCGCCCGCATAATATGCAGGCTCCCTTGTGACTACTTCCCCGTTTAAAATGCTGTTCTGCAGATTCACAAGCTCTGTATCCTCATCAATCGACCATCCATAAGTCCCGCCCGTCACAGTTGCGCTCTTTCCGGCCGGCGTTGTAAAGGTTCTGGTTGTTCCCTGTGTATCATACTTATCTCCAAAGGCAGTAAACCACTGCTTCATCGCCTCTGTATTGAGAGAAACCTTCATTTCTCCGTCTACCTGTAGCCACTGTGAGATCAGCGCTTTATCTACTACGACTGGTTCATTCATCGGATATGTGATACTTGCATTTACATATTTATTCATTGCATCACAGGCTTCCTGTACTTCCTTGGAATCCTCTACATATTTTGGTTTCGCATAGCACTTGGTTTCCACCATATCCAACTGTGGCTGAAACTCTGTGATATGAACTTTTACCTGCTCTGTAAGACGTTCTTTATCCACGGCATTTCCATACACTTCCGGTTTGATGACATACTGGTTTCCATCAAATTCCGGCTTTGCATTCTCTGCCGGTGTCTGCTCTGTCTGCAGACATGAAAGCTGTGAGATCCGCTGATTCAAGGATTCCTCATTATATGACACATTGACTGAAACCTTTCTGGAATTCTCCGTAAAGAAAGCTTTCGGCCAGGCGAATCCATTCTGATCCTTCAACAACTTTTCTGTTTCTGTCCCCGCTCTGTATTCCAGTCCAATCTCGCTTCCGCTGATCACATCCTGTCTTCCTTCATTTTCCAAAATTGTAAGCTTATAATCTTTTATATTTGTCTGGAGATACTTTTCTACATCACTTGCTGTCTTCCCCGAAAAGTTTTTACCGTTAATTTTCGTATTCACGAAAAAGTGACTCATGAAATACACAGAGATTGCAACATAGATCAAACAGATCACTGCAAGAACCCCTCCTGTGATCCACAAAGCCTTTACTTTCCCGTCTTTTCCCGTCTTTCTTCTTTTTACTGCCTTTATTTTTTTCGCTTTTCCCATCCTAAATGTTCCCCTTTTACATTCTCTTATGTAATAATACCGTAATACAGTATCACCTATATATTAGACGAAAAAGATTACAAATGTGTTGCAAAAATCATTAAATTTTTTTTAATTTTAGATGAATCAAAAAAGCACTCGAAAACCATCTCTGATCTTCAAGTGCTTCTCTTTTGCTATTTTGATTACTGATTAAACTAACTCGATCAGTACTTCCATAGCTGCATCACCTTTACGCTGTCCAATCTTAACGATTCTTGTGTAACCACCGTTGCGGTCTGCATATTTTGGAGCGATTTCTGTGAATAATTTATCCACTAAATCAACTTTTTTCATATTTCTCTTGATGTTGTTCTTTGGAACTTCTGTTGCTGTGTAAAGAACTTTCAGCATCTGTCTTCTTGCGTGAAGTCTGCTTGGCATATCTTTTTTGATTGTCTTTTCAACTTCTTCGTAAACAGTTACTTTTTTACCGTCAACAACTTCTTTCACTCTTCTGCCTTTGTCGTCTTTTTTAGCAACTTTAGCTTTTACAGTTACTTCTTCGAAGTTATCTTTTTCTTTTACAGCTAAAGCGATCAGTTTTTCAACTTCTTTACGGATCTCTTTTGCTTTTGCTTCTGTAGTAACAATTTTACCATTGTTCAGTAATGCTGTTACCTGGTTTCTGATCAAAGCTTTTCTCTGGCTGGATGTTCTGCCGAGTTTTCTATATTTTGCCATTTTTATGGTCCTCCATTAAATTAAACATTTGGTTTTGCATCTTCGGGCTTATAAATCAAATGCTCCCGCCACGCTCTTCGGGCTTACTGACGGGATAATTTTCTTTATTCCTCTCCCTGATTTAACTCAAGGTTTAATTCTTTTAATTTTGCCAGCACTTCTTCCAGAGACTTACGTCCAAGGTTACGCACCTTCATCATGTCTTCCGGTGTCTTGTTTGTAAGTTCTTCTACTGTGTTGATGCCGGCTCTCTTCAGACAGTTGTATGAACGTACAGAAAGCTCTAATTCGTCAATGCTCATCTCCAGAACTTTCTCTTTCTCGTCATCCTCTTTTTCAATCATGACTTCAGCTGACTGAGCAACTTCAGAAAGGTCAATGAATAATTTCAGATGTTCACTGAGAACTTTTGCTGCAAGGCTGACTGCCTCATCCGGAAGCAGTGTTCCCTTTGTCCATACGTCTAATGTCAGTTTGTCATAATCTGTAACCTGTCCGACACGAGTATTCTGAACGGTCATATTGACACGTTCAACCGGTGTATAGATTGAATCGATCGGAATCACACCAATCGGCATATCCTCACTCTTGTTCTTGTCTGCGCTTACGTATCCTCTGCCTTTTGTAATGGTAAGTTCCATATACAATTTGCTGTCTTTACCGCCGCTCAATGTAGCGATAACCTGCTCCGGATTCATAATCTCAATATCAGAATCTGTCTGGATATCAGCACCTGTTACAATACCTTCTCCTTCAAACTCGATATATGCAGTCTTTACTTCGTCTGATTCTGATGTATTTTTGATTGCCAGGGACTTTAAGTTCATGATAATCTCTGTTACATCTTCTTTTACACCTGGGATGGAACTGAATTCGTGCAGAACTCCGTCAATCTTTACAGAACTGATGGCTGCTCCCGGAAGAGAAGATAGCATGATTCTTCTCAGGGAGTTACCCAATGTGATTCCGTATCCTCTCTCCAGAGGTTCCACTACAAATTTTCCATATTTTTATCTTCTGAAATTTCTGTAATTTCAATATTCGGCTTATTAAAATCAAACACTACACAGACCCTCCTTATGGGTTAATATATGTTGAGGGGGTACAATGTTAAATCTCCGGATTCTAAAACTTCTGCTACTCACTGAGAGATTATTTAGAATATAACTCGACGATTAACATCTCATCTACAGGAACATCGATTGCTTCTCTTGAAGGAAGCTCTTTTACTGTACCTTTCAGGTTCTCAGCATCAACTTCCAGCCAGTCAGGAATCATGTTTCCACCTGTTACTTCCAGAATATCTTTGTATCTCTGGCAGTCTTTGTGTTTTTCT
>ENA-OQJR01000062-OQJR01000062.1-human-gut-metagenome-genome-assembly--contig:-NODE-62-length-27686-cov-16.962553_pt1 | contig 27686 bp, 28 predicted proteins | sample MGYA00242614_ERZ504781 | MGnify/ENA primary metagenome ERZ504781 (study PRJEB26092, sample SAMD00036365) | human gut metagenome | host: Homo sapiens | study: EMG produced TPA metagenomics assembly of...
CGACCGCGACGAAGCCCCAGTCCATCTGGTAGGCCTCTCCGGGCGCCGTCCTGAAGCGCTGGCCGCGGCAGCCCTGCGGGGCCGCCTGCCGCCTCTTCGCGGGCACGAGGTCCCGGTGCGCGGCGATATAGGTCTTCACCGTGGTGAGGCCGCCGGCGTAGCCCTGGCCGAGCAGCCGCTCGAATATCACCTGCGAGTTGGTGACGCCCTTCCGCAGGAGGTCGTCCACCAGGCCGGTGTGGCCGGCGAGCACGCCCGGCGCGGCCCTCCTCCCGCTGTTCCCGTGGGGCAGGGCCCTGAACCCGTGTGCCCTGACCGTCCTCGCGCGGGAGCGGGTGAGCCCCGTCCTCCTGCAGAACTCCGCGAGGTTGCATGCCTGCGGGTCGAACCCGTCGCCCTCCTCCGCGGCCATCTCCCGGAGCGCCGCGTCTATAATCTCCTGTAGGTCATCGTGTCTCTCGTTCACCTCAATGGTCCTCCTAACGCCGGCGTGTTGGCACCACCAGCGTAGTGGCGGCGGGGAGGCACGGTGGCCATTATTCGGTGACCGGGATTGGTCAAAATAGTTTGACTATTAGCGGCTAAAATCGCCCGGCGCTAACAAAGCGTTATCACGTCGACTATATTCCAAGCGATTATTTGGCAGATGAACCTGACAACAGAAATCTTTAAGTCGGAACGCAGCTGGATCAGTTTTGCAATTGAGTGCAATTACTCGTTTGGTTAATTCCAGTATTTCAAAAAACGTTTTTCGGAAAAGGAAGGGAATGATTTCATATATCTGAGGACGTTCAGCTATAACTACTCCGCAAAATCGAAAAGGGTCGAACCGAAGTGTCTGGCCGGACGCCAATTGTCCGGGAACTGCTTGGTTCGACCCTCTTTTACTTTACTTCCATGGCCATGCAGCGGTCTAGTACTCCTTAACGGGATGCTCCTCGCCGAATCCACCGTCGATGCCGAAACGGCACAGCCTATCGATGGCACGAAGATGCTCGTCGATGACGGTTGCGATTTGGGCGTCAACGATGCTGTCGTGGTCGTTGAGGCCGCGAACTGCCTCGTCGGCGGCCATGAAGGCCTTGATGGCCTGTGCGAGCTGGTTCTTAAAAGCATCAACCTTCTCAACTGCGGCGGCTCGGTCCGCCATCTCGCGTTCGAGTCGTTGAACGATTTCCTGTGTGTCGCTCATGGCTGTTCCTTTCCTCGCGGGGCGTTTATCCCACTGTATCGCACCGCGCAGACACGATTTTTTCGGGCGGCGGCAAACTCCACGAAGCCGCAGGTAGACGGCTTGATGTAATCGCAAATACAGCCCAGAAAAGGAATGCCTGGATACCCGTTGGGGGCATCTGCTTTCAGGCGCCTTAAAACGCATCTGGTGAGGTCGTTTTTTCGGCCTTGACCTGCGTGGCGGCACTTTGGGGTGCTCATAGCCGCGGCATGCTCTTGTAGACACCCTGGCGGTGGCCGACCCTTACGACCTCGATGACGGCTTTCCCGTCCTCGATCCTTGCCAGGATGCGGTAGACACCAACGCGCCAACGCCAACCGGAATCGGTGCCCTGAAGCTGTTTTCCATTCGATGCGCGCCGCGGGTCCTCGCATCCGTCAAGGTGCTCCTGAACCCAGGACAGGATTACGTCTATGCCAAAACCGTTCTCAGCGCCATCGATAAACGACTGCTCGGACCTATACGTCGCGAATGATGCGCACAGCGCCAGTGCAAGACCGATCGCAAGGCCAACAGCCGCTATCTTTGCATAGCTCCTGCCCGCGCGTCCCAGTTTTCGGCCTAAAACGGGATGCGTTTTCTCAATCGGCCCTCAAAAGGAAACCGTATCCCGCTTTGGAGCGGGGACTGCGGAAAAATTGGACCGTTATCTGGTTCTGATTGGAGTATGCGTGAATCGTTGATGCTGGCCGGTGTGGGAGCGAAGAGGGATGAACAAACCGAGCTGTATAATGCCGCTCTATGGAGGTCATATGCTCTTTTCCCGCTGCTCTGCCACATCTGCTTTTACCATTGCGCTTGTCGTAATGGCGGTTACCCCTTATCACCGGTTTTCATCTTCGATCGGCTTGGCATCAGGTGCAATGACCTGGCTCGTTATCCTTGGCGCATGCCTCGCGGCGTTTGGTCATGGTGTTGCGCTCCGCAAGGGGAGAGAAATAAGACGGCCGGGTCGCCTTGGCGTCTTCGGTGCTTTCCTTGCTGCTATTGCGGTGGTTCCCGAATGGGTCGACTTGGCCTTCTATGCTCGCGGAGATTCTATTCCAATCGCGTTTGCACCAATCTGGCTGTTGCATGGCGTTTCGTGTACCTTGTGCTTCACTGGGTCGCTGCTCCTCTCATATGTAATTTGGAATACGGCGGGCTCTCCTTTGATACGGGGGGCAGCGCGGGACGGCGAAAGGGGGGCCCGCCGACCGCAGAGCGCGCTTTTTGCAGAAACAATAGTTGTCCTGTCTTGCCTGCTGTTTTGCTGTCGAGTTTCATGGAGAGTCGTTCCCGAGCCATGGGGGATGCCCTCTGTAATGGCCGCATCAATTGGCCTTATGCTTTTAATTCCTCTGGTCTATCTCGTATTGGCTGCGGTCCCGCTGCTTTGCTCTCCCCGCGCCTTTGGTCGGGGAGAGAGCGACGTGTTCGCCCGTTCTGTGCTCGTAGCAGTTCCCATTGGCCTTGTTCCCGCTGTCGAGGTGGCATACTTCGCAAACGATGCCACGATCATTGCATTGCTGGCGATGGGATCGGCTATTACTGTTGCCGCCTTTGTATACACATTGCTCAGGAAGAAGCGGAACAACGATTCGGATATCCCCCGCACGTCCGACCCATTCGATGCGGGAGCGTTTTCTCCCTCTCTGTCGCCTCGAGAAGAGCAGTTTGTTCGATTGTTGCTCAAAGGGAAAACGCCGGCGGAAATTGCCAGGGAGACGGATACGAAGCCATCGACGGTGCGGACCACGCTTCACCGAGCATACGGGAAGGCGTCGGTTGCGGGCTCGCGTGAGCTGGTGGCGCTGTTTGCGGGTGGGGGCGAAGCTGTAGAGTCTGAGCTGTCGCAGCGGCATGCCGGCGATATGTTGGCATTAGCTCGGACGCACCGGCTGCTTCGATATCTGCCCACATCTTTTTTTATTTTCCTTGCGGCAGGTCCCTTGGTAATGGCGAATAGCGATTGGGAATCCAGCGTTACGCGGGCAGTCGCCTTTTCTCTTGCAAGCTATACATTGGGCCTCGGACTGTTTCTTTCGCCGTATTGCGCGGTTGTAAAGACAAATCATGACGCTGATCTGGATAGGGCAGGCGAAGCGATTGGGCTCGGAAGCCCGTGCGTGTGGGCGATACTGTCTGCCGTGGAATGGGCTTTTGTCTATATCGCGGCATGGAGGTGCATACGCGATCCGTTGATGGCTGCACCGGTCCTGTTTTGCGGCATAGCGTCTATGGCTTCGCTCGCCGTTGGGCTGCGCCCGTTTAAGGTTCATGCCCATACTCGGGCTATCGTGCCGTTGGCGTTAATAGGTGTATTCGCTTTAATCTATGCAGCAACTAGGGGGCGAATTCATGGACTTGCGGTACTGACGGGGATGCTGCTCACGTATATAGTGCTGCGAAGCTGTCCGCAGCGCAAAATGCTTGGGGTATGGATGCTCTGCTTTGGGGCGATGGCTCCTGTTTGGGTTGTCTTGCTCAACATGGTGCAGGATCTGACGGTTTTCAAGCCGTTGTTCCTCGCGTCGTTGTTGGGGCATAGTTCGGCTGTCAATGTCGTCGTGGCAACGGTGGTCGTCTGCTGGTCTGCGCCCATGTTCGTCACGCACATCGCGCTCGCCCGCTCGGTTGAGGACGAGAAGGCCGTCTTGGGGTACCGCGCGAACGGGTCCACCGAAACAGCCCGCGTGCGCCAGCTGGCCCTGCTTATGTCTCGCTCCCTTTCTGATGTTCAGTCGCAAATCTTGCTGATGACGGCAGAGGGCGCAACGACAAAGGCTATTGCGGAGGATGTCGGTTACGCTGCATCTACGGTGCAAGCATTGCGGTCTGCATCTTACCGCCAGTTGAGGATCAAGAATAAAGCGGAGCTTATTTCATTGTTATCGCAGGTAGATAACGTGTAAACGCCTGAGCAATCAACTCAATAGCGGGTGTTTACAGACATCTTTCTCCATTCATGCAAAAGTTGCCGTGCGTCGACGCATTGTTAACCGCTTTTGATTGGAGAAGGCCATGATTAAGCCAAGGAGCATTATTGCCCGAATCGGAGTCGGGTTGGCGATTGTTGCGGGCTTGTCGATGGGCGCACCTGCCGCATCATTTGCTCAAGATGAGTTTGACACTTCCCAGGTTTCTAGCATTTCGCAGAGCGCGGATGCCGGAATTGCCACATGCAAGAACAACGAAGATAGAAATTTCGCTTTTCAATGTTCTGGCACGAGCGCAACCGGCTATCGCCAGAAAGAAGATTCATCTTCAGTTTACACTTTGATCCAAGGCTATTCAGGAAGGCCGTTACGTTTGTACGTGGACGGCGCCTATGACAATAGGGGAACGGGCACTATGAATTGCACGCAAGGCGTGTATCGCGCCAACCACGCGGGCGAATGGGAGATGTATAACCTCGTTCGCGAGAATGGGCGCAGCCATGCTCGTCTGACTGCCTGGGCCGAGTCCGGATACGGCACGGTCTATGGAAGGTGGAGCCCCGATTGCTTGGGCCATTTTAACAAACTTCCCTCCTAGCCAATCCGCAGCTTCTTGTTGTGATTAGGGCCGGGTCGAGCGTTGTTGCTCGGCCCGGCCGATGGGAGGGTGATGTCGGTTGAATAAAAAACTAATTCGGCACGAGTTGTCCAAGATATTTGGCAATCCTATATTTGCGTTGACCCTTATGGTTGCAACTGCAATTTCGATGGCGGCTGCCATTGAGGCATGGTGGACGCTCGAGATTGAGCGCAAGCAGCTGCTATCTTTTGGCTACGGCATTGGTCTGCAGTCTCAGACATACCTCGGCCAAACGCGTGAAAGTAGCTTTGGTAACTGGATTGTTGTGGGCGCGAACGCGCCGTTGTTAGCGTCGGTGTTTTTCTATGCGCTGCCGTTGCTTGCCATGTTGGCCGGGTCGTGGTCATGCCTGTCCGAGCGTTTGAGCGGTTACGAGGCACAGATCTGCACGCGTGTTTCTAGAAATGCGTACGTGAACGTGAAGATGCTGTCTGCTTTCCTCTCTGCGTTTGCGGTCACGGCTATTCCGCTACTCGTGAACTTTCTGATTGTCTCCATGCTGTTTCCCGCGTATCTCCCCCGGGTCGATGAATCGATTTATGTTGGGCTCTATCTGCATAGCTATTTTTCTGGTTTGTTTTATTCCCGGCCTCTGTTATACGTGCTGGTTTATACGCTGTTCGATGCGGTGGCGCTGGGGGTTCTATCCATGGCCGTGACCGGTCTGTCGGTTGTGTTTCGCAGCAGAATCAAGGCGATGGTCGTTCCATATCTGATTATGGTTGCATGGCACTTTGTTAACGATTGGATTTTTAGCGTCCTTTCATGCGTTGGCTTTAACTGCAACATTCTTAACAGCATCAGGTCGGAATCGCTAAATAACTGGCCCGACATTCGAGCGGGGTTTGCGGAAATCACTTTGTTGCTCGTCTTTTCTTTGGTTTCCGCGAGATTCTTAAAAAGGCGCGAGGTGGTCTGATGCTGTTTAGGCTGATCGCCGCGGACCTGAGGACCGTTTTGAAGAAGAACATCATTACTTATATTGCGATCGCGGCAGTGACCGTTGCGAACTTGGTATACGCCTACGGATTGTCTTCTATGTATGGGGTCAGGACGGATACCTTGGGGTTTGCGGATAATCTTGCGCTCGTGTTTGCCGGATCTGCTCCGTTTGAGCCTAGGCCCGGGGTCATGTTTGTGCCTCCGCTAGGATGGCTTTTTCTCATTCTGCTTATTCTCTATACAACACTCGATTATCCGACCGAATCGTTGCACGGGTTTGGTTTGCAAGCGCTTGTTCGATGTCGGGCAAGAATCCTTTGGTGGGTCTCGCGTTTTATCTTGGTGGCGGCGGTAACGGCATTTTCGCTGCTCGTGGTGGTTTGCTCTGTTGTGATTTGGAGCTTGGTGGTGAGCTCCTCGTTCAGCGCGGTCATTCATGGCGAGTCGCTTCAGCTGGCTAATTTGGCGCCGTGGTTTCTCAAAGCTGCCGAGGCGGATGCGCTGCCGTTTTTCGTAGGACTCTTTCTTGCTTTCGAGGCGCTTGCGTTTGCGCAGGCAGCGGTCGGGTTTGTGCTTGGGTCGTCGGTCTCGTTTGTGGTTTTAATGAGCTCCCTGATCTGTTCGGCATTTGCGCGGCATTGGGTGCTGCTGGGAAATGCCCTGATGCTGTTGCGCTGGGGCGGAATTGTCAAAGAGGGAATCGCGACGGGCTCGAGCGTCTTGTTTTCAATTGTGATTATGTCGTTATGCCTATCGTTGGGTGGACTGTGGTTTCGAAGGGCCGACCTTATAGAAAAGGGGGACAAGATATGAGCGTGATCGTTAGGGACGTATCGAAGCGCATGGGCAAAAACGATGTCCTGCGCAACGTGTCCATCGAGGTTGACCCTGGGACCGTGGTCGGGCTTCAGGGGATAAACGGTTCGGGCAAGACCATGCTCATGCGAGCGGTCTGCGGATTGATCAAGCCTACCGAAGGCGAAATCTCTATCGATGGCCAAAGGCTTGGGGCGGACATCTCGTTCCCGCCGAGTCTGGGGATGTTGATCGAGGCGCCTTCCTTTTTAGGATATCTGTCTGGCTACGATAATCTGGAGCTCATCGCCCAGATCAAGGGCGTTGCCACCCCCGAGGACATTCACTCTGCCCTGCGGCTCGTGGGACTCGATGCAGACGAAAAAAAGAAGTTCCGAGCATACTCGCTTGGGATGAAGCAACGTCTGGGGATAGCTGCGGCAATTATGGAAAAGCCGAAGCTACTTGTTCTCGATGAGCCAACAAATGCCCTCGACGAAGCGGGCGTTGGAATGCTCAAGCGCGTTGTGGCGATGGCGGCATCAGCGGGTCGCGAGGTTATTCTGTCCAGCCATGACGGAGAGGTGCTCGAGGAGCTGGCCGATCGGGTTTACTGCATGCGCGACGGTGCCGTTGTGAACGTTCGGGAAAGGTCGTGAGCGCGATGAAGAAGACCCTGTGGACGAGAAGGTCGGCGCTCGCGCTTTTCGGCTGTGCTGTTACTGGCCTTGCGGGCATGAGGGTGAGCGTCGTTAACGGGAACCGGACGGTCATTCCTGAGAAATACTATGCGGAGGGCGAATGGCTCTCGATGGATGGGGCGTTTCTGGGGTCGAAGGATGTGGCGACTGACGGGTATTCGTTTTGCATAGACGGGGCGGAGCTGCTCACGCCGCGCGAGTATCTCAAGCGTGCGCATGATGATTATTCAAAATATGGCATCGTGGATACGAAAACGAAATTGAAGGACGCCGACACCACATGTGTTATCGCCGTAAAGATGCGTGTCAGGAATAAGGACAATGTCGAAGGCGGAATCAAAACGTATGCTTGGCATTTGGTGCCGGAGTCTGCGCCAAACTATGACTTTGTGGTCAATACCGATCTGATAACGCAGGCAATGCCGGCCCTGGGCGGTTCTGCTGCGTTTGCTGTACAGGTTGGGGCGGAGAACGAGTTGCTCGTCCCATTCATGATGCAAAACACCAACGACTATTTCGAAGGTTACGAGACCGTTCGTTTTGAGAAGGCATTTCCCGGGACTTACACGATGAAGATGACCGATCTGCCGGAGCGAAGGCTCTTAAGGTTTGAAGTGAAGTAGCTCGAAGATCCCGCGGTTCGCGACGAGCTCCTTGCGCGTCGCGGTTACGCAAGGGAGATTCGCAATCGTTACGCCGGCGCCGTTCCCGATGCCGGCGACGACCGCGTTCGCGCCGCAGGCCAAGCACATGGCGGAAGCTCCGCATCGCGGCAGATGGACGATCGCGTCGTCGATCGCCGGCGATTACGCTCGCGGCGACACGCCTCGCTAGCTTTGAACTGCCTGTCGGGGCGGAGTAAAGTGCTCATGCCCCGGCAGGGCGGTGAGGCATGAGTTACTGAGGTATACTATAGTTTCCGCAGGTAGAGGCATAAAAAAATGGCAACCCGCCCGCCGAAAAGACGGGCGGGCGTGATACCATCAAGATTGTGCTCGGGTGCGACCAACACCTCCGCACGGTGTAGAGGCGAGCTACCAACTCGCGTTTCTACTTGCCAGTTGTGCTAAAAACGCAAACAGCACTCCTGACACATCCAATGATAGCAGGGACCCGCAGGTCACGCTATGGATGACAGTTAGAAAACGCAAATGGGAGCCGGCTCGCACGGCTCCCATTGTTTATGGGAGCGAACATATGCCGTTCCCGGTCGGCACGGGTTTAAGACCCGTTCAAAAAGGTAGCCAAGGGCTCGAATAATCGGAGACTGAGCTGTACAGGTTCATTGTCCCGTCTCTACGGAGACTTCGACGGGGGTAGTGCCCTCCATGTGACCCCTGCGCCGCCTCGGCCCTTCTGGGCGGAGACGGCGTGCCGGATTCAGAGCGATTGTCCTGCTGGAAAACTGCAGGAAAGTAGGCGAACAGCCGAAGATCAGGAGTTGGTTGGATAGCCGTGTGGCAACACACGTGTCGCGGTGATAAGCCGCAACGTCAAGCAAAGAGGATCACGATGAGCATGCAGCCGTGACGGATTCTGAGCCCCACCCCGGGTCCCGCCATGTACGGGGGCGCCGGTGCGGGCGGCCGGCGCGTTAAAACGAACGGTCCGGATGCATGGGCGTAGCCATGCGGAGTCCCGCGAGATCGTCGAGCAAAAGGCCAAGGGGCGGGTGAGGTTTTCCCAGCTGCAATGCTGGTTTCGAAGATTTAGGGAGGGTCCACGATTGTGCCCAAGCTCTGTGGATACTCCACCGCCTAACAATCCGACCAGCAAGTCGGTCAGACCTCGCGATCAGTTATTACAACCAGCAAGTCATCAGCGCGAGGCGTACCAGCTGTCAACCCTCAGCGCCGGCGTCGCTTCGCTCCCCGGGCGACTAACCCACTTGGCTGTAGCCCTACAATTCGGCAACGACTCGCCGGATTTTTTCGGTTGTGGCTGAAGATGTAAATAAGAGATATATAAGTCAGCGAGCTTCGCGAGCGGATCATAGGTGCCGTCAGGCACCGCATCAAAAGCGATTCGCAATCATTTCGGAATACATGTCGCGGGCGATGAGTAGACCTAGTCCAGACCTGTATCTGTACTAGGAGTTTCTAGAAATGCGCATGAGAAAGGGCCGAACTGAAGTGTCTGGCCGGACGCCAATTGCCCGGGAACTGCTTCGTTTCGACCCTGCTTCATTTTACAGCCGTGGCATGTTTTTGGAGATCGACCCGGCAGTGGCGATTCATTCGACTGTCGGAGGAGCCGTCCCGAACGGCTCCCGCTGTTGCGTTCACGCCACATGGACGATGAATGAACTCACATGAGAACCCAAGCGTACGGTGGTTTTATCCGCCTAAAGAGGATAAAATGAAAGCAGAAAACGACGCATCCCGTGTAAGCATCAAGGAGCGCGGGCGGCCTAGTTTTCTGGTTTAGTTAAATGCCCGGGATCCGACCCCCGGGCATTCTTATTTGCGCTTGTGGCGCAAATGCCGTCCACCGTCCGCTCCGCGCGTACGCCTACGGACCTTAATCCGAACCTCATACGAGTTCAAAAACGCGATGATGAACGTGCCGACCGTCGCGAGAGCGGCCAGCGCGTTAAGGAATTTCAGCATATGGTGACCTCCGATCAAATCGTCGGCCGCCCGCGCACGGAATGCGCCGTGGCATCAATTCTAACCGAACCTGCGACTGCCCCAGTTAACTGGTACACCTCTGTTATTGTTCATATTCAACGTCTCAAAACGTATGCCGCGCGGCACTCGAAAACCGAACCCTCGATGCCGTGAACAGCGAGTGCCAAAACCCAGTGTCAAAACCTACACTTGCATTCCCATGAGAAAATCAAAAGACAAGGCAGGAGGCTGAAAATGACCAGATACGGATACGCTCGCGTGAGCACGAAGGATCAGAAGCTAGATAGGCAAATCGAGGCGTTGGTCAACGCCGGCGTGCCCTATGGCCATATCTACAAAGACAAGGTCACGGGTGCCAAGGACGGCGACCGAACTCAGCAGAAGCGTCTGTTCAAGAAGATGAAGGCCGGCGATGAAGTGGTAGTCGAGTCCTGGGAGCGCCTAACCAGATCGACCAGGCAATTGCTGAACTACGACCTTATGTTCCGAAATCTCGGCGTGAAGCTAACTTCCTTGAAACAGCCGGTCGACCTCGATACCGCCTTCGGTCGATTCGTCCTCGGCACTCACGCCTGCACCGCCGAGCTCGAGCGCGACCTGATCAAGCAGCGCCAGGCCGAGGGCATCGCCGTAAAACGGAACCATGGTGGCAACGTCGGGGGCCGCCCGCGCATCGCGGACGTCAAGGCCGATGCTGCCGTGAAACTCTACCTTGCGCGGGAAACGCCCATCCCTGACATCTGCGCTGCCACCGGTATATCGAAATCGACTTTGTACCGCATCCTCCGTGAACGCGGATTGGTGGGCGTCAGAAGATAAATCCGAGTGCGCTACTATATAAGAGTGCGGTATTTCTCCAACTGAAACCCCCTGCGTGAACGCATAACGTATGACTTGAGACGCCTTTTAGAACTCACCGATCGCAGGATGACTACAAATCAACAGCGGCCGTGCATTGTCCCCAGCCGTATGGCATGGCGGAGCCATGCCGTTGTTGATTGGAGTGCCGCACCATGGCAGACAATCCGAGCGAAAAGAAAATCAGCGAGACATCCGGCGTGAAGGCCGTCCTCGATGAGGCTGCCGAGCGGATCGAGGCGACATGGCGGGAGAAGCTGCTGCGCGAGACTGCCGACCTCAGGACCGAGAACGCACTGCTCATGGCCCAGGTGGATGAATTCAGCCGCAAGCTCGCCGAGGCGACGGATCGGAATGAAAAGATTGAGGCCGACTGCAATGAGCGGGTCGCCTTTATAGAGGAGAAGTTCGAACTCGATACCGCGAGCCTCGAGCTCGAGAACAACGAGCTCCATGCCGCGAGCGTCAGATATCTCGCCGATGCTCGGGAACTCGACAGGCAGGTCGTCCAACTCCATGCCGAGGCCGTGGCCATGGTCGATGAGATCGAGCGACTGCGCGGCGAGCGTGACGCCGCGCTGAAAGCCCAAGCCGAGTTGAACGACGCACTCCTGGCCCAGCGCGACCTGATGGCCGAGGTCGCCGCCCTCAAGGACCGCCTTGCCGCCTCCGAGCAGCGTGCGGCCGTGGCCGAGGCCAAGATCGAGGTCATGACCCAGATGAAGATCGAGTAGGCCGCATAGCATCTAATTTTCTAGAAACCCCCTAGAGCATTTCTAGGGGGTTTCTAGAACTGAGAACCGGGCGCAGCACTTTCGATCGGCACGATGTCTCGATAGACCAGACGGTGCCTGTCGTCACGCCACTCGTCACCGTGGTAGTGCCCGAAGAACCAAGCGCGGTAGTCGAGCCGCCCATCGAGCTCGCCCAGGAAGGTTTGCAGCTGATCCCCACGGTACTCACGTCCGCGCTCCCGGCACAGCTCTCTGGCCAGGGCAGCAGGAGCCTCATGCGTCACCACGTAATCGGCCCTCCAGCCTACGCGGTTGAGCGAGGCGCGGCAGTGGTCCATCTCCTCCTCGCTCGGCATCTCCTCGGGCCACCAGCTCCTCCCCTCCTTGCGATACTGCCTGTCGTTGCTCGCGGCGCCGCCCATGGCAAGGACCGTGGTTCCCGCGATGTCGAATACCCCTCCGCGCATGAGGTGCAGCACGTGCGGTCGTACCTCATGGACGAGACCGCCGCTCCACTCCCGCACCGGCAGTTCTGCCAGGGCGTGGTGGTTCTCATGGTTGCCGTCTACGAAACACGTGGTCCAGGGCTTCGACTCGAACCAGTCGAGCCAATACCTCTCAGCATTCGAGCCGTCCCAGACAAAGCCGAAGTCGCCGGCCACGATCACCACGTCATCGCGCGTCAGCGTGCGCCCCAGCGGCCAAGATTTGAAGGCGAATCTGCTGGCCCCATACTCGGCCCTGCCGTGGACATCGCCTGTCACATAGACCGTCATCAGTACGCGCCCCACGGCAGGAGTTTGTCCCCGAGCCTCACGATCCGGTCATACAGCACCGTGTGCCGTTCGTCCGGATTGCCGTCTCGGTGAAAATGTCCGTAATACCAGCGCTTGTAGTCCAGGCGGTCCTCGAGCTCGTCGAGGAATCCGGTCAGCCGGTCCACATCAGGGCGTTCCCAGCCTGGGTCCGGGTAGAGCGTCGGCGAGATCATGCGCGTGGCGCAGGTATGGGTGATGACGCAGTCGACCTTCCAGCCGACCTCGTCGAGCTTTGCCCGCGCGGCATCGAATTCGCGCTCGTCCGGGAGCTCCTGAGGCCACCAGCTGGAATACGGCACGCGGTATTCCCTGTCCACGCTCGTGGCACCGCCCATGGTGAAGATTGTCGAACCGTCGAGCTCGAAGACCTCGCCGCGCGTCAGGCGCCGAATGGGCGAGGTGTCCGACAGGCGCTGCGTCAGCCCGCCGTGCCACGGCTCCATGGGGCGCTCCTCCCAGTGGTCGAAGCGCTCGTGGTTGCCGTCGACGAACAGTACCGTGTAGGGGCGCGATTCCAGCCAGGCGATGTCGGCGCATTCCTCGGCAGAGAAGCCCCACGGAAAGCCAAAGTCACCGGCAACGATGAGATAGTCGTCGCTGGTAAGACTGTCGCCGAGCTCCCAGTCGCGGAGCTTTTGCATGTCGAGCCCACCGTGGATGTCGCCCGTCACATAGACCGTCATCGGATCGCCTCTTCCCTCTTGTACGCCGCCAGCTCGCGCTCGACCTGCCTGTCGCCGGTCTCGTTGACCCACCAGGGCCATTTCACCCGGCCGCACGGCTCGTCGACTCCGGCGAACCATTCCCTCAGCTCGTCGAGGCTCACCGGGGAGTGCCCGTTGGCATCGCAACCGACGTCGTAGCGCAGAAGGCCCTGCTTGCGGTTGAACTCGTTGTACGCGCCGCCGCTGCTGTGGATGTGCCCGTGGAGGTGCCACGATCCATGGCTCATGCCCTGCCAGTCGGCCATGGGGTAATGGCTCAGGACGATCTTCTGCCCGTCGATCTTGAGCACGCAGATCGGCGGCTCCACGGTGAAGGCGCCCGCGACCGCCGGCTGGGTCCAGTCCTTGTCGTGGTTTCCCGGGACGAGGTGGATGCGCCTGCAGGCGATCCGCTCGCGCAGCCCGTAGGCGTCCTGGGCGGTCATCTTGAATGAGAAATCCCCTAGGATGTAGAGTTCGTCGTCCGCGGCGACCCTGCCGTTGATGTTGTCGACGATGGCGTCGTTCATCTGCCAAATCGTCTCCCACGGGCGGTCGGTGAACTTCAGCACGTTCTCATGCCCGAAGTGGGTGTCGCTGGTAAACCAGATCATATTTATTGTCTCCTTTTGTCGCTAAAAAACGTTCTCCTTCGAGGTCAGGAGACGTTTTATGAGCGACATGAGGTGCATATCCCTCATGTTTCAAGCTCCAATCTGCCGGATTTGCCCAACTAAAAGTTTACGCTCACGCGCGAACAGGATTTGATTTTTGAAATATGGACGAATTCCTCGTCAGGAGGGTAAAATGGTGCCGACGGCAGCCCAAGTTGTAGAGAGCTGGGCAGAGCCGTTGCTTAATGAAGTTGGGTCATCGTCTTAGCGACGGTGACCTTTCTTTTTGGGCTTCGAGCCCTGCTTGAGTGCCTTGGAAAGGCCGACAAGGGCCGTGAGGAGCGAGACCATAGCGGTCAGGAGCTTCACGAGCTCGGTGAAATCGGTCATGGGCATCACCTCCCATCAAATGGAGGGCTCTGCCCGGCACGAGGGCTGCCGACAGCAAGGACGATTCTATCAGAGCGGCTGACTTCCGCCCGATATTACCATCCCACCGCGCCTGTGCAAAAAAGAGGACCGCCAAACAGCGACCCTCCAGCGAAAGTGCACGTTATTTAGGACAGTCATATTCTTTGAAAATAATGGCTGTTGTAGAATTACATATAAGAGTCACCCGGAAGGAGCGATCGATGAAAAGCAAACGATTTATCCTGAATGCACTTCTGGTAGTAGCAATATTGACGCTCTTGGTCTTCTCCTACTCATACATGAATCAGCCAAGATTTGGATATGCTTTATACGCTGTTTTTTCCGGCGAAACAACTTACAACACTTACAACACTATAGGCTTCATTGACGCATTCTTTTTCTATGTAGTCGGCCCCGTATCAAGCGAACTGATCGCTTTTGTTGTCAGCTACAACCTGAATCAACAAAGCCAAACTCACTCAGCGACTTCGGCCAAACAAGGAATCAATCTCTTCGTAATAATGATAATTCTGCAAATTGCGACTGTGTTGATTATCGCCCTGACCGCAACAAACGTTTTGAAGTATGAGTTCGGATTCATCGTGAGCTGTCTCATGGCAATTGCCGCGGGTATAGCGGTTTCGTATACGACACCGGCAAAGAAGTAGCTCAACTAACAGGGCCTATTTGGAATCCGAATCATCCATGGAGCCGTCGATGCCGGTTTTGGTGTTGTCCTATAAGCCCCGATCAATTCATACTCCTCATCCTTGCCGAATTGCGAGTATGGCAGAATCGGCACTGGATGGCAGCGCGCTAGGCCGTGTCCGCGGAGTTACCCCCTGTTTTTATCGTAACAGTTGATTCTAGGGACGTTTCACTGTGCCCCTTTTGGCAATTTCCTGTGTCCTTTTTGGAAACTCGAGCGCCTATCTGACCGATGGGAAAGATTTAGCGAATTTAGGTGTACCACTTTGTGTTAGTTTGTATTTTAGACAGTATTTGTGATACGCTTTGTTTCAATCAGTAGTGGTACGATTTCGCTTGTTCAACGAAGGAGGTAATTGTCTATGGCAGTGGCCGAGGAGAAGAAAAGAATCCAGGTTACTCTGCCTCTCGAAATTTGGCGTGATCTCGATGACTACGCGAAGAGTCGCGGTGTAGCTAAGTCGTCTATGGCGGCGATCGCTATCGCCGAGTTTTTGGAGCGTGTTAAAGAGCAAAAATAGATATGAAAAAAGCCCCCTAACCGCCAAGTAAGAAGGGCTTCTTTCATGTTCAAATGTGGCTTTCTGGCCTGTTACCTGCAATCCTAGCACACGTATGCTTCGATTTGGGCCCCTATGTTGAAGTACTACCAAAATACTATGGCATCACTTCGGCTGATGGCTAGATAGCCTCAACGAGAGGCTAGTTTATGGATACCAAAAATTTAAAACCGGATGTGGGCGGTGGCTATCCGTGGGACACGGATAGCCACCCGTCCGGTCCCGCAAACCCGTCTGGAATGTGGACGGCGTCCGATTTCGCGAATCAGGCCGTCACAGATGCCGCCATGGCCAATAGTGAGAGTCACCGCGAGGTACTTCGCCGGGCATCGGATGAATCGTCCCGTGTCGCCCACATGGTGCAGGATATGGTCAGCGAGAAGGTCGCGATCATCAAGCCGCCATGGATGCTCGAGCTCGGTCTGCCTAGGCTCGACACCGATATTATGGGGCGGATTTGGTCGTTCCAGCGCAAGGACGTCTACAAATCAACCTGCTACATCAGCCTTGCCACCATGGCGGCTGACGTCAAGTCGGATCGCTCGAATGTTAAAAAGAGAATCGACAAGCTTGTCGAACTCGGTCTTTTGATTAAGTCGCCGCGCGGGAATAACAAATCGGTTGAGTACCGGCTCGATATGACGGCGATCGCTAAGCGCAGACTCGAAGTCGAGGAGGGCAAGAAAAAGCAACGTGCTGAGAATTCGGCGAAACGCAAAGCTCAGTGGGACGCAAAGCATTCTGCCTAGTTTGAAGGGCTATGGGTTCATACAACCCATAGCCCTATTTCTTTTCCTTACAAACTATGGGTTAAACCAACCTACAGTCTAACTATGGGTTGGTTTAACCCATAGTTAGACGAAAAATAATTTTATTGATAGGGGGGTAAATAACGGTTCTTCAGCAAGTCTATCGGTTAGGACAACCCATAGACTTGCTCACAGGGATCGCGGATGCTTTTCTGTGACGGTAGAGCTATGGGTTGAAAGAACCCATAGAAAATTTAAGCCACTTTTCCGGCTATGGGTTAATTCAACCCATAGAAAGCGATCGGAAAATGCCAAAAAGTACCGAAATAGTTATTTCAACCCATAGTTTGAGCCTGTGTTAACCTTGGCCAACTTATCAACTATGGGTTGTCTCACGAGACTATGGGTTGAAATAACCCATGCCGACTATGGGTTCAGTTAACCCATGCACTATGGGTTGAAATAACCACAACTATGGGTTGAAATAACCACAACTATGGGTTCATACAACCCACCAAGTCTGACTAGAGTGAATTAGATTCACTTAGTCTGAGCTCAAGAGGGAAACAGAGAAATCCACCAGAAAGCATTTAATAATCGAACGATATACAAACAAGAAAAGCCATCGTCCTTGCCCTCCGCTCACTGCGTTCGCTCCGCGTCACTACCGCTCCTTGGCGCTCGCTACGCTCGCCCTCCGGTCGGCTACGGCTCCCTGCGCGTCGGCTACGCCTCCTTGCCCTCCGTTCGGCTATGCCTCACTCCGCGTCGCCTTCGGCTCCTTGGCATGGCCTTCGGCCAAAAGTGTGGGGGCTAACGCCCCAGCTCCCCGACTACGTCGCTGTCAGCCCTCAGCGCCGGCGTCGCCTTCGGCTCCCCGGGCGAACTAATCCCACTTAGTTGCAAGCCCTACAATTCGGCAATGACGCCGAATCCGTTTTCCGGTTGATCTGGATACCGACATCTGGTCAACCTCACTTCAATTACCGGCAGGGAACTACAGAATCGAAAATAAGACGTCCTATCGGTGAGGTTCGACCGTTTTCTCACTGATAGATAAAACGGGGTCTTAAATCGGCTCTCAGTGGCCAAGGTAAAAGAAAAACGGGCACCTTTCGGTGCCCGCTAACTCAACTAGAACTCTTTTTCGGCCAGATAGCGATCGAAAAGCTCCCGAGCGATATCCGATACGGACTTGTCCTCCTCGAGCGCCACTTGCTTCAAACGTTTTCGGTAACTCTCCGGAACGTACACGGACAGCTGAACAAGCCTCTCAGATGCCCCTTCAGCGCCCTTTTTGGGGCGCCCGGCTTTCCGCACCTGAGGAGCCGGTTTCTGGGGCTCAGATGCGCTTTCAACGATTTTCTGCTGCCTCTCCTCGGCCTTCTCCGCTGCGACGTCGAAGTATGAGGTCGCCTTTTTGAACTTTGCCATTTACAGCACCTCTTCCAGCTCGTTCAGGATGTTTTCAATCGCCTGGGCGGCTTTGCCGTTTTTCGCGATCTCGTATACGGGCTTGCCCAGGGCCGCGCCCTGTTTGAATGCCGCCGCGGTCGGAACAGTGCCCAGCACGGGAAGGTCATCGGCCTCAAGAAGCTCGAGGAATTGTCTATCCACGGTCTGGTTCGCCGCGAAGTTGTTGACGATGATTGCGAACGACAAGTCAGGATTGGCCTCGGTGATGACCTTGATCGTGCGTTTCATGGGCTTCAGGCCCAGCGTGCCGGGCTGCACCGGGATGATTGCGATATCCGCATTCTTGGCATACTCGGCGGTGTCGTCGCTCAGGAAACCCGGCGTGTCGATGACATTCACGGCGTCCTCGTCGTCGAGCAGGTTCTTCTCGTGGTTCGCGCCGCCCTGAGGGTCGAGATTGCCGAATCCGACTTTGTGGCCGCGGCGCTCGAGACCCCAGGCGATCTCGTCGGCGAATGTCGTCTTGCCGACGCCGCCCTTCTGATTGACTAGCAGGATGTTCGTCGCCATGTCCTCCCCTTTCTGAAATAGCATAGTCATATATTAGCACATTAACATGTGACTACATTAAGTAATTCTAAGTCGCAGTTAGAAATATATGAGCATGTTAAGTAATTAGTATAGTACTACGTTACCGTGCTCATGACTGTGGGTTGGTTTAACCTATAGTCATGCTAAAGTTGCCAAAAGGGGCACAAAGGCCAATACGTTTGCGCAGTGCCGGCACAGCGACCTAGCATCGCATGCACCGGCGGAATCATCGCAGGCCTGCAAGGAGAGCATATCCACGGGCTCGTGGTCGCCGGAGACCTCGTGATGCAGCACGCGCCGGGCGGCGACTGGAAGCGCGTCGATTGGGATGCACTTGCTGCCTGGCTCGGCAGATACGGCTACAAGGTGCTGATTGCGAGACGGAGGCCCTTCCGACCGCCGACGCGGCGAGGCGATTACGCGAGTGGGAACGCAAGGGTAAAAATGCATCGTCACTGAATCAGCGAGCCAGTATTCTTTAGTGTTAGATGATGGATATTGAAATTAATTAGCGAGATAATGTGCATATCTCATAATGTATGCGTTTCACCATGAGAGAGGGGTCTGTCATGAGCTGGAAACCGAGAAAATGCGTTATCGCCGGTCTCGTGACAACCGGTCCTGGCAGCGGCTTGTTTGCAACCGCAAGGGCATCGTACCGACTTTTCACTTGCCTGTTCTAAAAGGAAGTTGCCATGCTGTCGCAAAATCAATCGAGATACTTGGTCACAATCGGCTTTACCCTGCTCGCATCACTCTTTGCTAGCGACCTTTTGCTGAAACCGCCCAAGGAACTCGTTTTGCTTGCCATAGACTGCATTTCCGCCCTTTACTTTACGGCAACCCTATTCGTCGGACTAAAGGAGAGGAAAAAAGGCGCAGTCGCCGCATCCGCCGTATGCTTGATCATAGCCATTGCATCATTCTTTATCTGACACATTGGTGATTTAGGGGCGATATCGTAGGAATACGACCGGGAGAGTCGGGACCATAGGCTCCGGTAAGAACCTTCGCCATGCCCCGCGCATCGACCCCGATGATTTCCCCGCCGGACGTCCTGTCGGCCATGGCTCGAGCTCTAATACATGAGGTCCCAGCTTGTAATACGTGAACATATGACTACATTAACATGGTCATGTATTACCGAGCGTTATATGCTCCGCCGGATCCGCCCATCTGTTATCTTGGGGGCGACAGCCTCTTGCAAGGAGGCAGCCATGCTCCAGAGTGTCTTTGGATCCGATGGTCAGATCCATCTTGAGAGCCAGGTCAGCAGTCAACGTTTCGACCGCTGAGAACATGAGTACCGTCATCGGCAAGGATGGCGTGGAGACGGAGATTCAGGTGGGGCAGATGCGCCAAACACTGGGCAAGCCTGGCTTCGCTTGGCTGTTTAATAAGCACTAACGGTTGAGTTATTGCAGCATAATCGCAGTTGTAAATAGGTGACCATATGACCATGCTAACATGTGCACACAGTCATATGGTCACAGTTGTAGATCGGTTTAATCTGTGGCCCTTAAGCTGAAGCTGCCTCAACGAATCGTGGCTGGCGAAACAAAAAAGGGAATCCCTTTTGTGGGATTCCCCTTTCCGAGTCGTTATGCGATTTGTCCTACATCTGCTCGCGGCGCTTCTTTTGATCGAGGAAGACGCCGGCTGCCACGAGGACGGTACCGCCGATGACGAACGTCTCGCCGATGAGTCCCGCGCGGTCACCGGTCTGGGCGAGTCTGCCGGGCTGGGCGGTATCCGTGCCGGCGAGGTGCTTCGGGGTGTATGCCGCCTGCTGCTTTGCGACCTCCTCTGCCTCCTGTCGTGCGATCTCATCGGAAAGCTTCTGCTCCGCTGCGATGCGGTCGGACTTCGCCTGCTCGTAGGCGGCGAGTGCCGCATCATAGCCGGACTGGAGCCCGTCCACCGCGGCCTGCTTCTCGTCCAGGATAGCCTTGGCGGGCGCGACCTTGGCACGTGCCTCGACTGCTGCGGCGAAAAGCGCGTTGAGGGCGTCATCCGCGTTCACATCATGGCCGGAAGCGATCGCCGCGCCGGCATCGATGGAGTTCAGCTTCGACAGCTTGGCGTCTGCCTGCGCCTTCGCCTGCTCGGCGGCGGAGACCAGGGACTCGGCGGCGATGGTATCCGCCTTCGCGGAATCGAGGGCGGCCTTGGTGTCATTGACGGTCTTTACTGCATCCTGCTCGCGCTGCTGTGCCTCTGCGAGCTTCGCGGCAAGACCTGTGAGGATGTCGAGGTTCGACTGTGCGTCAACGAGATCGGTCTGGGAGCCGGTAAGCCTGTCGGCGGCAACGCCGGTATCGGCCTTTGCGGCATCGACGGCACGCTGGGCATCCGCGAGGGCGCGTGCGGTGGCGTCCGCCTTTTGCTCGGCGGCGGCGAGGACGGTCGCCTTCTCGGTCTGATCGGCTGCCGCCGCGTCATGGACGCTCTTTGCTGTATCGAGCGCCTTCTTGGCGTCGGCGACGTCCTGGAAGAACTTCGCGAGGTCGGCGTTCGCATCGTCCACGCCCTGCTGCTTGGATGCGGTGTTCGCCTTGGCGGAGTCCAGTTTGGACTGTGCGGTCGTTACAGCTGCGTTGGCAGCATCGAGGGTATTCTTTTTCTGCTGGACGGTCGACTTTGCCGTATCGACTGCCGCGTTGGCGACATCGAGGTCCGATTTCGCCGCATCAAGCCCGGCCTGGGCATCCGTGACGCCCTGTTGCTTGGCGGCGACATCAGCATTGGCGGCATCGACGGCACGCTGGGCATCGGCGACGCCCTGCTTCGCGGCATCGACACCTGCCTGTGCGGAATCCGCTGCGACCTGCTTCTGCTGGACGGTTGCGGCGGCGCCGGCGGCCGCCTGCTTCTTTGATGCGAGATTGGTCTTGGCTGCGTCGAGTGCGCTCTTGGCGTTCTTGAGGCCGTTGATATAGGAGGTCAGCTTCTGCTCGTACTCGTCGACGGACATGGGGTTCATGTTCCAACCGGAGCCTGCCCAACCCAGGTTTGCGGTATCGAAGCTGTCGGTCTTCCAGCCGTTCATAGTTCCCTTGCTGCAGACTGCCATGCCCATATAGCCGATTTCAGGGCTGATGACATGCAGGTAGTGACCGACGGTTGCGGGATATCCGGCAACCTTAAAATGCTGGTTGACATAGGATTCAATCCCGCTATGCGACTTGTAGAAATCTACGGCATCCTTACCGATTAGCCCGGTGACACCATAGAGCTCCTTTACCGCCTGATCGAAGAAAGCCTTTTCTTGGTCCACCCACTGCGGTTTCGGATCGGTTCCATAGTTCCATGCGAGGTTTTCGCTCGTATCAAACTGCATGGAATGCCCAAACTTGATATCGGAATAGTTCGCGTTGGCAATCGCCGCCGCAATGAGCTTGTACGTGACCTGGAGCTCAGAGAGACCGACGGACTTGCGATACTCGTTGATGGACTTCATGTACGGGATTGCCGCGAGCATGTTGTCGAGACTGGTCGCGTCGAGGCTGTTTCCCACCTCGGTGTAGTCCTTGTATGTGCAGTTCTGGATGATCTCGATGGCTGAATCGGCACCCATGGCACGGAAGAAACCGATGGCTCCCTGCTTGAGCTGCGCGTCGGCGGTATCGAGTTTCGCCTGGGCCTCGCCGACCTTCTGCTGCGCGGCGGTCACGGCGGCGTCTGCGGTATCCTTTGCGGCCTTGGCGTTCGCGAGCTCTACGTCGGCGGCTGCCTTGGCGGACTCAGCGTCCTTGACAGCCTGCTTCGCGGCGTCCAGCTTGGCGACGGCGTCGGCATTCGCCTGCTTGGCCGCATCGAGGTCGGCGTTCGCGGCATCGAGAGCGGACTGGGCGGCGTTCACACCGGATTCGGCATCGGCCGCGGCCTGCTGTTTTACGGAGAGAGCCGTCTGGGCATCATTCAGGTCGGCTTGTGCCGTTGCCGCAGCGGACTGTGCCTGCTCGAGCTCGGACTCGCACTGGGACTGCACCGCTCGTGCGGCAGCGAGGGCTGCCTCAGCGTCCGCGACCTTCTGTTTTGCCGCATCGTACTCCGGGCCGCTGGCGCCTGCCTCCGCTGCGGCGAGGTCTGCTTTCGCCTTCTCGCAGGCGGCGCTGGCGGCTGCGGCCTTCGCATCCGCCGCGTCCTTGTTCTGCTGGGCTGCGGCGAGGACGGCATCGGCGGAATCCTTTGCAGACTGTGCCGCAACCAGCTTGGACTGGGCATCGGCAAGCGTCGCGTTGGCGTTGTCGAGTTCGGCCTGTGCCCTGCTCACGGCATCCGTGGCGTCGCGTACCGCCTGCTCGGCGGCACTGATTGCCTCCGGGGTGGCGCCTACGGCATCTGCCTTGGCTTTATCGAGGGCATCCTTGGCATCCTGGGCCGCCTTGAGGGCGGACTGGTACGCTTCGTCCTTCTCGGATGCATCCGCCTTGGCGTCTGCGAGACCCGCCTTCGCCTGCTCGAGGTCCTTGCCGGCGGCATCGGCGGCGTCCTTGCCCTCCGCGACCTGACGGGCGTACTCGTCCATCGCCGCTCGGTCGGCTGCCGTGCCGGCGCTGACTGCCGAATCGTAGGATGCCTTGGCCTGATCGCGGGCGGAAGCCGCCTCGTTGTAGGGACCGGCGGCCTCATCGTAGGATGCCTTGGCGGCGTCCTCCTTCGCCTTCGCCTCGTCGACCGCCTTCTGCAGATCCGCGATGGTCTGTGCGGCGGATTTCGCGCCGGTACCGGATGCCGCGCCGGCGTGGGCGGCGATCGGCGACATCACGGCGGGGTGCTGCGTGGTCCCGTCACCGGTCTGGGCGAATGCCGTGAACGGTGAGATGAGGCTCGATCCGGTCATGGCGGCCATGGTCGCCGCGGTGACGGTCAGACGCGCGATCCCCTTCGGAGTGTGAATCTTTTTGTTTGGCAGTGCGGCGAAGTGATCGCCGCCGGCAGCGAAATGCTTTCCCTGAGTCATTGTGCTGTTCCATTCCTTTTCCGTGCCCTATCCGACTGGGCATCAGAGTGCTTTCCAATAGAGATAATTATGCGCCTTAACTGGGATTGTTGTATATAGTCCGTTGGCTTTTATACAACAATCCATGACTCTTTTTGTCATGGATACGAAGACGCTTCAGAAATCATTCGGCATGAGATGCAAAGAGCTCCGCGCTGGACTCGGGTGCAGCCAGGAGCAGTTCGCCAATTTGATTGAAATGGATCGTTCCTACTACGCGAGCATTGAAGTCGGGCGGCGTAATGTCAGCCTCTCAAATCTCAAGAAGATTGCCGACGGATTTCAAATCAGCATTGCTGAACTCATGAGAGGCGTCAGCTAAATTTATCCGTCTCATAGTTCATCTCGCCGATCACGCTGCTATGAAAATAGAAAACGTCACCACAGATTACCGTCAATCGTCACCATAGTGCTGATGGAATGCTTGTTATAGGCTGACATGGGAGTCATACAGATGGATAGATATATAAATAGATGTATCGATCGCGCTAGCTCGTCAATCGATATATCAATTCTTGGAGACCTGTATTCCTACCATTTTTAATGAAACAACGGCGGTAATTGCTATCGCGATTGCACCAATAATACCGAGCGCTATCTGAATGGGATATAACCCCAACACATGTCCAAATATGGAGAAAAACATTGCGGAAAAGAGAGCCCTTACCAGAGACGCGACGGAAAGGATCGTCGCGCGGAGATCGTCCGCTATCGCGTCTTGGATTAAGTTTTCCGAAGTGATGTACACCACTTCTGGGAGAAAACAAAGCACCATGCTAAGGCCAAACAAACACAGCGGATTTGAAGCGAACCACGGAAGAATCATGAAAAGGCCAGCCTCGATTAGCATCGAGCCGAGCATGGTATTTCTTTTCCCGAAACGCGATGAGAAGAAATCTGCTGCAATGTAGGCCGTCGCATTTACTGCATAGGATGCACCGAAAAAGATTCCTATTATGGAGACGGGAGCATCAAATGCGTCGAATACCAGCTGATTCAAGTTGTAATAACTCCCATAGAACCCATCGAGCATGCTTGTGCCGATTAGAAGAAGCAATACCGCAAAAGCGGATTCTCCAACACGCCAGGTTTCGCGTCTGAACATCTTGGCTGCGTCAGACCTTCCCTTTTCAGAGCTTTCAGAACGGGTCGCTTCCGTCCTCTCAATGGGATACAGAAGGAAAAGCTGCAGGAGATAGAAAACGGAGACACATACGTAGAGGGCGCTCCAAGATACTTGGGCAATGAAAGATCCGAGCACAATTGCCATTCCCGTAGCGATTGATTGCGCGGCAAGCAGCCGAGCGTTGATGGTGAGGAAGCGCTCTCCTTGACCGGCATTCCGGGCAATTTCATATAAAAGCGCTTGTTCGGATCCCGATTGAAGGGAGTAGGCGAGTGCCTCAACAAGGGAAAGCGCGACGAGAAAGGGGCCTGAGAGCAGCAGCATGCCAGCCGTATGGAAGAAAAGCAGCAGCACGCCCACTTGAATCGAGAACTTCTTTCCAAAGAAATCGCCTACCAGCCCTGTTGGCAGCTCGAGGACGACCGTTGCAATGTTAAACAGAGCTTGATAAAGCGCGATTTCCGTGACAGACATTCCTTTCTCCGCAAGGAAAAGTAGAAAAACTCCCCGATTTAAAACAAATCCCGCGAGAACGAAAAAGGCGGAATAGACGTGCAACTGCGCAGTGGCATTCTTGTTCATTTGACACTCCTAACGGCTATTTTTGTCGGGGTGTTCGCCACTGATTCGAAGCCTGAAATGTTCATAGTCTCAATGAAGAGCTGATAAAGCTTCTGAACAGGGTATCGATAGAATAGGACATCCTGCGCTCTTTCTTCTCGACGAACTATTGCCAGCCGGTCGATTTCGAAACAAGAAACCGCATAATATACCCCAGCTTGATCTAGAGTTGCCGTATAGCTTTCTGCAACGGCAAATGCATCACGATCGCGACGTATTTCAAAAATATCTTCAAAGCTTCTACCATCTCGATGAATCATAAGGTAGGTTGCGAATTTAAATTTCAAATCAGCATTGCTGAACTCATGAGAGGCGTCAGCTAAATTTATCCGTCTCATAGTTCACAGTGGATCTCGTTGATTAGTGCCTTAAGAAAATGGAAATCGTCCCAACGAGCTATCGTCAATCGTCCCAATAAATTACCGTCAATCGTCCCAATAAGTAATCGTTATTTGTCCCAACGACGCAGATAGACGCTATAATTTCAAATGAATGATTGGAGGGAAAGCCGATGGATAGGTATATAAGACGTTGTGTTGACTGCTTAGTCGAGCGCGACCTTGGCATTTTTGGTGCAGTGCTCATTCAGGGGCCGAAATGGTGTGGAAAGACAACGACAGCTCAGAGATTTGCCGAGTCATCGTTATCTCTCTCCGATCCATCTGGCGGTTTTGCGGCCCTCCAGCTCGCTCGTCTCGATCCGGCCCAAGCAATTGTCGGACCGACCCCGAGGCTTGTCGACGAATGGCAGGAAGAACCGAAGCTATGGGATGCCGTGCGATTCGAATGCGATGTCAGGGGAGGGGAGCCAGGACAGTTCATTCTCACCGGATCTGCGACGCCGCGAGCCGAGAACCAGCCGATGCACAGCGGTGTGGGTCGAATCGCCCGTTTGCGGATGGATACCATGACGCTTTTCGAGCTCGGTATTTCGTCGGGAACGGTCTCGCTTGGTGCGCTGCTCGATGGCGATTCCGTTGCGGCGTCACTCGGATCCATCGCCGGTATCGCCGGTATCGCGGATTTGCTCTGCCGCGGCGGTTGGCCCCAAGCGGTCGGTAAGACAACTGCTGACGCAATGCGGATAGCCGCCGCCTATATTGACGGTGTTTGCGAGTCTGACGTTTCGAGGGCGGATGGAGTGAAACGCGACCCGGTTAAGGTAAGGGCCTTGCTCTCGTCGCTTGCACGCAATGAATCGACTCTTGCCGGCATGAGGTCCATCGAAAGGGATTTGGGTGTTGACGTCTCAAAGAATACGATTACCGGCTACATGGACGCGCTGCGCCGTATCAATATCGTCGACGATGTCCCCGCGTGGCATCCGGCTCTCAGGTCGCCGGTGAAGTTGCGGCAGGGCGCGAAGCGGCACCTTGCAGACTCATCGCTCGCCGTCGCCCTCATCGGTGCGGATCCGGAGTCGTTGTCATCCGATCCGAAGACCCTTGGCTTGCTCTTCGAATCCCTTGTGCTGCACGATCTCAAGGTTTACGCGGCGGCCAGCGATGCGACCGTATCTCACTACCACGACGCTGACGACCTAGAGGTCGACGCGATTGTCCATCGTCGTGACGGCTCGTGGGTTGCCGTTGAGGTTAAGCTCGGGAGCCCCCAAGTCCCAGAGGCAGTGGAAAATCTGCTTCGACTTGAGCGAAAGCTGGTCGATCGCGGGGAGAGGCCGCCTGCGGCGAAACTCATCGTCATCGGGTTTGGTATGCCGGCTCACGTAACTAGCGAAGGCATCGTTGTTGCTCCGGTCGATACGCTCGGAATCTAAATTATTGTTATTTGCATTTCCAGAAATCCTCTATCTAGACGCCTCCTAGAGGATTTCTGGAAACAACCGGTATTTTGATCTGGGCTACGAAAGGTTACGGATCCAGATTCCGCGCTGCGTGGAGCCGGTGATTTTGTTCAGGAACTCGCGCTGCTCCTCGGTTGCGAGGATGTAGGTAGAGCAGCCACTGAGCATCTGGTCGACGTCTGTGATTCCGGACGCCTCCCATCCCAAGATGCTGACGGCCTTGAACGTCAGGCAGTTGAGGAACATGTAGGACGTGTTCTCGACGTTCGAGGTGTCCAGACGGTCGAGATCAAAAAGCTCCGTGACGCTTGAGCAGCCCCTGAACATGCCCTCCAGGGTCGTGCAATCCGATGTATCGAGTTTCGATAGGTCGATTGGGTCAGACCGTCGAACAGGTATCTACCGCTCTCTGGATCCCAGGTATCCAGGACAACGACCTCGCGGATTCGATTCCTGTAGGAATACCACGGTTGCTTTCCGAATTCGTCCGTGTGTGTACGGATGAATGCGGGATTCGATACCCCGGCGTCCTGATCGGCAGGCCGCCGGGAACTCTCACTCCTCGATAAAAGCCGGCACTCGGTTAGTCCTACGCATCTTGAAATCGCCAGTATCGTGGGAGACGTAGAGAATGCCGTCCATCCCATCTCGCGATGCATATGAAAGGTGAACTGAACCGCAATCCGCTCCATCATTGTCGAGAAGATCGAACGAATTCGGGTCGCTCGTTGCGGCCAAACGACCACTCAGACAAGAGCCGTCGTCATTACAGATTTGCCATTCCATGTCTTCGCCTGCAAGAATCGCCATAGACGGCCCGGTCGCGCCATCGTTGACATACATCCCGTCTATGCCAAACCCATTTTCAGCGCCATCGATGAACGACTGCTCGGACCTATACCTCGCAAATGATGCACATAGCACCATTGCAAGACAAAGTACAAAGCCAACAATCGCTATCTTTGCATAGCTCTTGCCTATCATGTCATTCACCTCCCTCGTATGTATCGAGGTATTCCTGCTTGAGCGTCTGCGAGGACGACTTGATCTTTTCCACGAGCGTGCCGGCCTCGATGAAGTAGAACGAGTTGGTGAGGTCTGCCAGGT
>ENA-OQJR01000071-OQJR01000071.1-human-gut-metagenome-genome-assembly--contig:-NODE-71-length-26191-cov-2.469038_pt1 | contig 26191 bp, 30 predicted proteins | sample MGYA00242614_ERZ504781 | MGnify/ENA primary metagenome ERZ504781 (study PRJEB26092, sample SAMD00036365) | human gut metagenome | host: Homo sapiens | study: EMG produced TPA metagenomics assembly of...
GCTTCAACGCGGTCTCGTAGGTGACCGTCGTCTCCTTGTGGTCCAGGTCGCCCGTGTATTCGTCCTCGAGCTCTTCCCCTGGCTCTCTGATTCGTCCCATGAACGTGCGGGGAGCCCTGCCCTCCGGTCAGACATACAAAATCCGGTATTGCCTTTCAAATAGATGACAGGCCCGTTGATTCCATAAATTCTTCCAGTCTTAAACAATGCTGTCACCTCCTGAGAATAAGAATTTGTCGTATTCGTTGCGCAGTGCGGTCTTAAAAGAATGATCGATCAGAATATTGCGGCTGCGGATGACGGCACGGATACCGCCTGTAAAGTCTTCCGCACTGATCGTCAGGTGGATGCCGGTGGCATCTTCCAGAGAAGAACGCTTTTCCTCATCTGAAGGATTGAGATAGATCGTCATCTCTTCTCCGTTTGCGAATACGATCGCATTGTGAATACAGCGGAGCAGAAAATCATCGTATTCTGCGGTTTTCATATAATCATTTACCAGGGCGTATGCCTCCTCAAAGATCTTGTCTTTTAGTTCCTGCTGAATGCGGCCCTGGCGGCGTTTTAAATCCAGCTGGGCGCGCGCCATTGCCTGGTTTTTCTGCTGTCTGGCATTAACAGTTTCCGCTTTGATACGAGTCTGCATCTGTCGTTTTGCTTCAATTTTATGGTCTTCAAATACTTTTTCCAGTGCATCACGGTAAGAGTCGATAATGGCATTGCTCTCGGCTCTTGCTTCCTCCATGGATGTCGTGCGCAGATGGGTGATCTTTTCTTCTAAAGTCAAGAGGATCTCCTCCTTTAAAAATTTTTGCCTTACAATTTCAGTCCGATGGCTTCGGTAATATATGAGGTGATAAAGTCTTTTTTGCGTCCTGTTCCGTGCCGGTCCGGGATCTCAATCAGCAGAGGGATTTTTCTCTCCAGACGGAATTCATCCAGAATGTCCGGAAATTCCCGTCCGAATTTTTCGGTCAGAAGTACAATGCCGATGGATTTGTCCTGCAGAACCTTTTCTAATTGTTCCCGCAGTTCCTTTCGTTCATGTACGACGACACCGTCCACACCTGCAAGGCGCATTCCCGTGTAAGTATCGACATTATCACTGATAAGAAACATTTTCATCTTAGAGTTTACCAAGGATCATGAAGGAGATGATCAGTCCGTACAGACAAACACCTTCCGCAAGACCTACGAAGATCAGAGATTTACCGAGTACACTGGAGTCTTCGCTGATTGCGCCTAAAGCAGCGGAGGCTGCACTTGCAACGGCAATACCGCCGCCGATACAGGAAAGTCCGGTAACCAAAGCAGCTGCGAGATAGCCGAGTCCCGTGGACAAAGAAGAGGAAGCGGCTGCGGCATCAGCGGCCTGTACCTGTGGACCTGCAAACATCATGATGGAAGTGATCACGAATGCGCCAAAGAAGAAAAAGACATTCGTTCCGATGGCACGTTTGTATTTTTTTCGGTTCCTTTCCCCGATCAGATAGTATCCGAATGGGATGATAATGCTTAAGATCAGTGCTGCGATGAGAATAAGTTTTGTTGTAAGTGTCATAATTGGAATCCTCCTTTAAGAACGTTTCTTTTTTGTAGTTTGAGTTTTGGTATATGGGTCAAAAGCTCTTCCGCTTCCTTTATAGAAACGGCTGAACATCTCATAATATTCCAGACGGAGTACCTGAATTCCTACGATCAGGCCTTCCATACCGCATACGAACAAGTTGCCTAATACGACAACGATCCAGTTCGGGGAGCCGGATTCTGCGCCGGCGAGCATCAGCACGACTTCCATCATGGCAGCGTGGCTGACGGCAAATGCACCGATACGGACGAAAGAAAGGGTGTTGGAGAAGTAACTCAGCAAGGTTTCGAAAATCTCGAAAAATCCCTGTACAAAGAACATTGCTTTTCCTTCTTCCATCTTGTCTGCACGCTTTTGAATCTTTTTCGTCAAAGGCTCTTTGAACAGGATCAGCAAGAGCGGAACGCCGAACATAACTGCAAGGACGATTCCGGCAGGTGTTTTATGACCTGTCATAAAGAGCACAATAGTGACAACAGCAGATGCATAAAATACAAGACCTGCCATTCCGTTTGCATCAAACCATGCATTCTCCACATCATGAGAACGAAGTGCATTGATGATGTGCAGAATCATGGCAAAGATGATCAGCCCCATACCAAAAGCTACAGATACGATAAATACAGTATTGAGTTTTCCGATAAACGGAAGTGTAGTCATGTGGTCAATGGGTCTTAGCCAAAGCGGTTCTATAATATCTTCAAATCCGAAAATACTTCCGAACATCAGTCCGAAGATGGTAGAAAATACACCTGCACAGGCAATGATTCCGGCCAGTGGTTTTTTCTTAAAGTGATAGACCAAAAAACCTCCGATCAACAGGAGCAGTCCCTGCCCCACGTCCCCGAACATGACTCCGAAAATAAAAGAGTATGTGATGGCAACAAAGATGGTCGGGTCGATCTCGTTGTGGGCGGGAAGTCCATACATGCCAATAAACATTTCAAATGGTTTGAACAGCTTTGGATTCTGCAGCTTGACCGGAGGTTCTCCAAAGTAAGTATTCCGATCTTCTTCCACGACAACAAATACTTTATCATCGTCTTTGACTTCTTCCATAAAGCGTGTGACATCATCTTCTGACATCCAGCCACAGAGAATATAGTAATCTTCTTTCTGATCCTCCATGCGGGCAGCCATTTTCCGGACATCAAAATTGTGTGCAAGTTCTTCCAGCCGTTGTTTTGATGCGACGATCTGTGGTGCTTTTTGAGCAAGCATATCAGCGGCTTCCTGATTGAGATCATTGATCTTGCGGGAAACCTCTGTGATCTGTCGGTTCAGCTTTTGATAGGCATCTGCTGGTGTTCCTGTATATTCATCGGGAATGGTGATTTTCTCAAAATGCAGAGAGCGGAATACAGCATCTACTTTTTGAGCTTCTCCGGGTGAAACAAAATAGACGCCATAGAGATAGCTTTCATCCTGTTCTCCTTTGACAAAAATAGCTCCCAGATCATCCATCAGATACTTCTCCAGACGGCCATATTGTTCAACCGGAATCCGTCCAAATCGATAATTGATGTATTTGTAGTGCAAAATCCGATCCAGTTCTCCATCCAGAGGACGGAATGGTTCAATCAGTTTTTGCTTGTTTAAAAGCGTTTCTGTTTCTTTTTTGAGCGTTTCTTTTTTGGACTGAATTTTCAGGTAAGCCTCATTCGTGGTACGAATCAGCTCAAAAATATCATCCAGACCAAGAGAGGTATCCGGGGAAATTTCATCGGCATTCACCAGATATCCGGCGAATTCTTCGGCTTTGCCAAGTGCATCCTTGTAAGGATTGATCTCCACGAACGGCCGGAGATTATCCACAGTTTTTAATTCTGACAAAGCAGATTCGAGCTGGATCTCATATCTGGACAGATAGAGATCTGTCACCCGGTCGATATCATTTCTTGGCCGGATATATTGATGAATTTCATTTTTACAATCATTAAATCTTTCCTCCAACATATCCTAAAGTCTCGCCAGAATTTAATCCGTAACGGATACATTCCATGGCGGTGGTCAGTTTTCGAAGTTCTTCTTCTTTTAAAAAGAGATACATGTTGATCGAAGCAATCGAATAGGGATTCTGTCTCCGGTCAGCTGTATATAGATGGTACAGGCAGTCCTCATACATCTGCTCGATCGTTAAGTCCTGTTCAAAATTATAATGTCTTGCGTATGGCGTCTTTTGAAGGACAGCAAAAAACTCATCCATATTAGATGCTTCTGCCATGGCTTTTATCTGCTCCACAGAAATCCGGTAATGAATCGGAATCAAAAGGGAGTAAATATCGGCTTCCTTCAAATTAAAATGCTTCTTGGCCCGGTAGATCCACTGCATATTCAGCAGATCAATCTTGGAGCCGCAGTCTCTGGTGAAAAGCTCCAGTTCTTTTTTCTTCAGAAACTTTTTGCGCTCTTTCCACATGGCGGTAAAATAATAAAGGTTCAATGCAAGATCGTAATCAAACAGGGTGACAGACTGACTGTCTTTTAGTTTTTTCAGCGGTTCGTAATACTCTGGGCCTTTTCAGATTTTCTACGAGCTGGTCCGTTGTTCTGGAGGTGATCAGCTTTTCAATGGAAATCTGCGAGTATTTGTCAAAAAACGGTTTCTTGTGATTCAGATCAAATGGTTCCTGATAATGATTGATGACAATGCGCAGGCAGTAATTGATCAGGTCCACCTCATACCGCTTTAAGTAAAGTTTTAAAAACTTTCTCTGATTCGGTCCGCAGAAACGGTAAATCTTTGTGTAATCGTGGTACAGCGAGAGAATCAGCACTTTTTCGATGTTGCCTCTATGCAGCATGGTCTCATCCATATCCTGAAGTACATCCTGATAGGAAGAATTTGTATTTAAATAGGAAACCAGTTCGGTGACACTTGTAAGAGCTGATATCTCCTCAAACTGTTCATCTGTGAGCAGTCTGGCTTCCATGGCACGCAGCTTGGTGATGATCCCACTGTATTCCAGTAAGTTTCCCATATGTTACACCTCTGTGATTCGTTTTAAAATTTCCTGTGCATAAAGTGTGTGCCTGCTTTCGTATTCTTTCTTGAGTGCAAGTACACAACTGTCGTTTGATTCTGCCTGCTGATCTAAGAGAGTCTGCGTATCTGCTTCCAGAGCTTCCCGTATTTTTTGCAGATGTGCCTGTGTCTCTTGTTCCAGATCCAGATCAAACTGCTTTCGCTTTTCTTCATATTCTTTATCCAGGACGGATTTTTGAAGTTCCGCATGTTCTGCGATCGCAGATGCGGCAGATTCGATCTCCGTCAATTTGTTAATAATAGACTCCATAAAAAGCCCCCTTTTTAGTCAGAATATATAATACACTATCATACACCTTTTGGCTGAAAAAACAATCACTTTGTCGATTATTTTAACACTTTTTATCAAAAATCATGTGAGAATAATCAAAAATTTAAAGGGCTGTTGAATGGTAAAAAAATAGATTTGTACAAAATTATTAAAAATGAACATTAAAAAGCAATATATTATATAAAAATAACAAGAAAACGCTAGAAAAGGTAGTGTCAACTGAGTTATGAAAAACTGCGCGATAAGAAAAAGGCTCAGATGAACCTTGAAAATTGCAGATATGTTAGTTTGAGGTAAGTTTACGCCACCCTTGACAGCACGCAAAAGAACTGCTGTAGATAAATCACCGACGGCGAAGAACTCAAGAACAGTTAGAACTTCTTCCGTCGAATACAGCAGTGTAGCAGTTCTTTTGCGTGCCATCAAGGGCAAGCCGAAAGCGTTGCTTTCGATGGCTGGATATATTACCTCAGGCTCGGAATCTAAGAACAATTAGAACTTTCAGTTTGAAGGTTTAAGATGGTCTGTTGTCCTAAGAAAATGAGCAGTTGCCATTTACCTGGCATATTATCAGCGCCATTTAGCATATCAGCTTTGTTGAGTACCTGATAATGATTGTGCTTGTGTGGGCGCAGAAAATTATAGTAAGCAACCCATAAGGCTAAATCGTAATTGGCACCTTCATAATTATCAAAACCATTGGTAGTTCGGTAGGAAGCTTTGTAGGTGCGATTGAGACGTTCGATCATCTGTTTATAAGGACGAAATTCTTTTGAAACTTCGTCATCATTGGTTAAACCGATAACCTGTGTGATGGTAAATTTAAAATCATCTTTAAATTTTTTAGCAAACTCCATGGCAGCTAGTGTGCTGTTTGACAAAGGTTTTAATGACCGGAAGTTCATCAACTTTGAATTTTTGATATTTGGGAGAATGAGAATCATCGAAAGCCCACTGTTTAAGAGGGATATATCTGCAGATAAAATTTAAAAGCCAGCAGATTTGTTGGTGTTGGTATTGAATAAAAGAAAGTAAGTATTGTATAATGTCCATGAGCATTGGCTCCTTTCGGGGATGTTGGTTTGGCGATTGACATTATACCAAAAAAGGGAGGTCAATGCTCTTTTTATTGCAGATTTCCCTAAAAATCAAGGTTTTTAATAGATTTAAACAATAAAAAATGGGTAGTTTTTGACACTACCCTAGAAAATAGGGGGGATAAAATATAATAAAAATGATAGGTATACTGTGGAAAAATATTCTTTTCACAGGGTAAATTTGGGGCAAAACAAGGAGGAACACTATGAAGAAGAAAGGAAAAAAGGTCTCGCAGTGGCTATGACGCTGGCAGTCACCATGACTTCCGTGCCAACAGCTTTCGCAATGTAGATAACAATACACAGGCACAGTCTAAAGAAGTTCGTCTGGAAACAAGTGAAGAAATTCAGCTGCCGGATGAAGGATGGTCACTTAAGGGTGAAGAGAATGGCGTATTTGTTTACGTGAAGACATTCTATGCAAACTGGAAAGATAAAAACTTTACCGTAACAGACCTTGCAGGAAATGTATCAGAGCCACAGTTTGTAGAAGTAAAACGGATCGATAATTCGAGACCAACAGTTGTGGAACTGACACAGGATATTACAGACTGGACAAACAAAGACGTGACAGTGACAATTAAGACATCTACAGATTGTGTGGCACCGGAAGGATGGAAACAGGTTAATAAGAGAACATTCACAAAGGTATTTCATGCAAACGGAGAGTACAGTGTGACGCTGACAAGTGTGACAGGAGTGACAGGAGATGCTCATCTATTCAGTATCACCAATATTGACAAAGAAGCACCGGTTATTGATTATGCAGCTATCGAGTCAGCAAACGGATACAGAAAAGAGATCCCGGTCAATAAGGGTGAAGAGTATACCGAAGAAAAGTTGGTCGAGATGTTCACAAAACCAGAGTGGGTAAGTGACAATTCCGGGACAGCAACATTTAAGGTTGACAAATGGGGATTGGAACACGGTCTGGATGGATATCAGCCATTTACATCCAAGACACCTGGTGAATATAAAGTTCGCTTCTATGCATACGATGCAGCTGGAAACAACAGCAGTTTTGATGTTTATGTGAAAGTATTAGAGCCGGAAGTAGAAGAACGCACGACAACAGTAAATTATACGGTATTTATTGATGGCCGTGTTCGTACCGGACAGTGGACACATACAGGAACTGAGACGGGAGAATTTAGATTTGATCTGTCTATGGTAAAAAATCTGCCGGCAAGCTATGAACTGGAAGAGGGAGAAGAAGGGTATCGGATGCTGCAGTATGGCGATACGACTTCTGTAACGTTCTACCTTACAAGATAGGAAATCTGCAGTATTATTTTGCAGAAGATAACAAACCCGGATGAAAAGGAAAAGATTTCCGATTCATCCGGGCTCTTTTTTCTATCAGCTTTTGCAACTGAGATTGTTTTATGGTATCCTATAGAATGTATGCAGGGATGAAAATCTCTTTGATCAGGAGGAACAGTTATGATTTTAAAACAGTTATTGGAACGTTTGGAATATGAAGTAGTACAGGGGAGTGACAAGATTGAAATTACAACATTGATCAATGACTCCCGTAAAGTAGAAGAAGGATCTGTGTTTGTATGCATCAGCGGCGCTGTCTCAGACGGACATCAGTATGTAGCTGATGTGGCAAAAAAAGGAGCAAAAGCTGTGATCGTGCAGCAGGATGTAGAGGCACCGTCGGGAATGACTGTGATCCGTGTGGAGGACACAAGGTACGCACTCGCACTTGCTTCTGCAGCTTATTTCGGCTATCCGGCAGAGAAGCTGCACATTATTGGAATTACAGGGACAAAAGGAAAGACGACCACGACCTATATGATCAAATCCATTCTGGAGGGAGTCGGACATAAAGTAGGGCTGATCGGAACCATTGAGGCCATTATCGGAGAGGAAGTGATCCCGGCAGCGAATACGACGCCGGAATCTTATACCATTCATCAGTATTTTGCAAAAATGGTGGAAGCCGGCTGTGACAGCGTGGTCATGGAGGTGTCATCCCAGGGGCTGATGCTGCACCGGACAGCAGGGATTCCGTTTGAAATCGGGATTTTCACAAATCTTGGAAAAGATCATATCGGACCGAATGAACACAAGGATTTTGAAGATTATAAAAGATGCAAAGGATTATTGTTCCAGCAGTGCAGGCTTGGAATTGCCAATGCAGATGACCGGTATTTTAAGGATGTATTTAAAAATGCTACATGTAAAGTGGAGACATTTGGCTTCTGCAAAGAGGCGGATCTGCGGGCTGAAGATGTAAATCTGGTGTCCAGACCGGGATATCTCGGTGTGGCATATCATGTGGCAGGAGTCATGGATTTTGATGTGGAGATTGATGTACCGGGAACATTCAGTGTTTACAATTCACTGACAGCGATTGCAGTGTGCAGACACTTTGATGTGCCGAAAGAGCACATTCAGGCGGCTTTGAAAAAGGCGAAGGTTAAGGGCAGAATCGAGATGGTGAAAGTGTCTGATGAATTCACTCTGATGATCGACTATGCACACAATGCCATGAGTCTGGAGAGTCTTTTGACCACGTTAAAAGAATATCATCCAAAACGTCTGGTATGTCTGTTCGGATGCGGTGGAAACCGTTCCAGAGACCGACGCTTTGAGATGGGAGAAGTGTCCGGCCGTCTGGCAGATCTGACGATCATCACTTCCGATAATCCGAGATTTGAAGAGCCGCAGGCGATCATCGATGACATCAAAGTGGGAATCGAAAAGCGGACGGAGCGTATGTGGAAATCATAGACAGGAAGAAGCCATCCGTTATGCGATCACACACGGGCAGACCGGGGATGTGATCGTGCTTGACAGGAAAAGGGCATGAAGATTACCAGGAGATCGAAGGTGTGAAGCATCCGATGGATGAGCGGGTTCTGATTGCGGAGATCTTAACAGAACTGGAAGAGGAACAGAAAAAATAAGCAGGGGAAATGGATTGTTTGCAGATATTATTGTAGATATAAAACATGAAAAACTGGATCGGATCTTTCAATATCGAATTCCGGAGTGGTTAAAAGAAGAGCTGAATGTGGGAATGGAGGTTGTGATTCCGTTTGGGAAAGGCAACCGGCAGACGAAAGGCTATGTGGTAGGAATTTCAGAGACTTGCGACTATGATCTTTCCAAAGTCAAGGAGATCGAAGATATTTCCAGAAACAGTGTAGAGATCGAGGCGAAGCTGATCGCGCTGGCGGCATGGATGAAAGAACATTATGGCGGAACGATGATCCAGGCACTCAAGACGGTATTGCCGATCAAGCAAAAAGAGAATGCCAAGATCAAAAAGTATGTCCGTCTGCTGCTTGGCAAAGAACGGGCAGAAGCGCAGCTGCATTATTATCAGCAGAAGAATCAGAAGGCGAGAGCAAGACTTCTGGAAGCACTTCTGGAGGATCCGGTCATTGAATACGAACTGATTACGAAAAAACTGAATATTACGCGTAGTGTCGTCAATGCATTGGAAGAACAGCAGGTGGCAGTTCTGGAATCAGAGCAGGTGTTTCGAAATCCGGTGAAAGAAAAAGAGCAGAGAGCAAGAGCTCTTGTGTTTACGGCAGAGCAGGAGCATGCGATCGAGTGCTTCTGGCAGGAGTACAGCAGAGATGTGCGGGCAGCTTATTTGTTGTACGGTGTGACCGGCAGTGGAAAAACGGAAGTTTATATTGAGATGATCCGCCGGGTGGTCTGTGAGGGAAAACAGGCGATTGTACTGATTCCTGAGATTGCACTGACGTATCAGACAGTGATGCGGTTTTACCGGTGTTTTGGAAATCGGGTATCCATCTTAAATTCCAGAATGTCTGCCGGAGAGCGTTATGATCAGTTGATGCGGGCAAAAGCGGGAGAGATCGACGTGATGATCGGCCCGCGGTCCGCCTTGTTTACACCATTTCCGGAGCTGGGGCTGATCGTTATTGATGAGGAACATGAAACAACTTATAAAAGTGAACAGATACCAAGATATCATGCCAGAGAGACTGCCATAGAGCGGGCAAATCTGGAACATGCCAGTGTAGTACTTGGCTCGGCAACCCCGTCTCTGGAAGCAATGTATCGCGCAAAAACGGGGAGTACCGTCTGCTGGAATTGAAGAACCGTTCGGGAATGCAAAAGATGGCGAGCGTCTATGTAGCGGATCTCAGGCAGGAGTTAAAAGAAGGCAACCGTTCGATCTTAAGCCGGCATCTGCAGGAGTTGATGGAAGACCGGCTGGAAAAACAAGAACAGATCATGTTGTTTTTAAACAGGAGAGGGTATGCAGGGTTTCTTTCCTGCAGAGAGTGCGGCCATGTGGTAAAGTGTCCGCACTGCGATGTTTCGCTGTCGTATCACAGAAACGGAAAGATGGTCTGTCATTACTGCGGATATGAAGAACCAAGGACACCCGTCTGTCCGGAGTGCGGTTCCAGACATATCGGAGAATTTCGGGCAGGAACACAGCAGATCGAAGACATTGTAAAAGCACAGTTTCCGCAGGCAAGAGTTCTTCGTATGGACATGGACACAACAAGACAGAAAGACGGCCATGAAAAAATCTTGTCTGCATTTGCGAATGGAGAAGCAGATGTACTGGTCGGAACGCAGATGATCGTAAAAGGACACGATTTTCCGAATGTTACGTTAGTTGGTGTGCTGGCGGCAGATATGTCGTTGTATTCAGATGATTATCGTTCCGGGGAGCGCACCTTCCAGCTTTTGACACAGGCGGCAGGGCGAGCCGGACGGGGGCAGAAAGAAGGAGAAGCTGTGATCCAGACCTACACTCCCACGCATTACAGTATCGTAACCGCCGCAGCACAGGATTATGAGGCGTTTTATGAGGAGGAGATCCGGTATCGGCAGATCATGGGATATCCCCCGGTAGAAAATCTGCTTGCAGTTCTGGTAAGCTGTGAGGATGAGGTGCTGTTAGAGACAGGGTGTAAGTATTTAAAAGAGTTTTCGATCCGGATTGCTCCGAAAGAAACTGCGAAGATCATCGGACCTGCAAGTCCGGGAATCGGAAAGATTAATGATGTGTATCGCAAAGTAATCTACATAAAAGATGAAAATTATGATACACTTGTGAGGATAAAGAACGGATTGGAACAATATATTGAAGTAAATCCGGGATATCGCAAGATGCGGATTCAGTTTGATTTCAATCCGATGCATGTTTTTTAAAAAGATAACAAAGAATAAATAGAAGGGAACAGTGAAATTATGGCAATCAGAGAAGTCAGGATCATGGGAGATGACATTTTGGGAAAACAGTGCAAACCAGTCACAAAGATGACGATGCGCACAAAAATTTTGATCGAGGATATGCTGGATACGATGTATGAAAATACGGTGTGGGACTGGCAGCCCCCCAGGTGGAGTCTTGAAGCAGATCGTTGTGATCGATGTGGGAGAAGGTCCGATCGTGCTGATCAACCCGGAGATCATTGAGACATCCGGGGAGCAGACAGGCGAAGAGGGATGTTTAAGCCTGCCGGGTAAATGGGGGATCGTGACAAGACCAAATTATGTGAAGGTACGTGCACTCAATGAAGAAATGGAAGAAGTGGAACTGGAAGGCGAAGGTCTTCTTGCAAGAGCATTCTGTCATGAGATCGATCATCTTGCAGGACATATGTATGTAGAACGTGTGGAGGACGGACTGCATGATGTAGAACCACCGGAAGAGGAGGTAGAATAGATGCGTGTGATTTTTATGGGAACACCGGATTTTTCGGTGGGAACACTGGAAGCGCTGATTGAAGCCGGACACGAGGTGTGTCTGGCAGTGACGCAGCCGGATAAGCCAAAAGGAAGAGGCAAGGAGATGCAGTTTCCGCCGGTGAAAGAGGCGGCACTTTCTCATGGAATCCCGGTATTTCAGCCGGTCAAGGTAAGAGAAGCGACCTGTGTGGAAGAACTGGCAGGATATAAGGCGGATGTGATCGTAGTGGTCGCTTTCGGACAGATTCTTCCGAAAGCAATTCTGGAACTGACACCATATGGATGTGTCAATGTACATGCGTCTCTGCTTCCGAAATATAGAGGAGCGGCACCGATCCAGTGGGCGATCATTGACGGAGAAGATGTGACAGGTGTGACCACCATGCAGATGGATGAAGGTCTGGATACGGGTGACATGTTGCTTAAGACCGAAGTGCCGATCACGGCAGAAGAGACGGGAGAGAGTCTTCATGACAAATTGTCAAAAGCCGGAGCAGCACTTTGCGTGGAGACATTAAAAGCACTGGAAGAAGGCACCATCGTTCCTCAAAAACAGGGAGAGACACCTACACATTATGCAAGTATGTTGAACAAAAAAATGGGAAACATCGATTGGAATGCTTCCGCAGAAGCAATCGAGAGACTGATCCGGGGATTAAATTCCTGGCCGAGTGCGTATACACACTGGGAGAATAAAGTGGTGAAGATCTGGAGTGCAAAAGTCTCGAAAGAGCAGACGAAGGCACAGCCGGGGACTGTTACGGATGTGACAAAAGACAGTTTTTCTGTGCAGACAGGAGATGGAACTTTAATCGTACAGGAATTGCAGATTCCGGGAAAGAAGAGAATGCAGACAGATGCATTTTTAAGAGGATATCATCTCGAAGAAGGAACGTTGTTTCATTCATAAATAAAAGGATTGGAGGAAGAGCATGTTTTTTTACTATGATCCTACTTATATATTAGTGATTATCGGAGCCGTAATATGTATGGCAGCTTCGGCACATGTCAACAGTACCTATCGAAGATATGCACAGGTGCGGAGCCGGTCCGGTATGACAGGGAAGGATGCAGCAGAGCGAATCCTGCATGCAAACGGGATTTATGATGTAACAGTACATCACATTCCGGGCAATCTGACAGATCATTATAATCCGGCAAATAAGACGCTGGGGCTTTCTGATGCAACCTATAACTCAGCATCGGTGGCCGCCATCGGTGTGGCTGCGCATGAATGCGGGCATGCAATCCAGCATGCGAAAGGGTATGCGCCTCTTCAGATCAGAGGGGCTCTGGTACCTGTTGCGAATTTCGGTTCTATGGCAGCCTGGCCGCTGATCATTATCGGATTATTCATGAATGGAAATACAGCAAGTCTGCTGATCAATCTCGGAATTTTGCTGTTTTCGGCTGCAGTGCTGTTTCAGATCGTGACATTGCCGGTAGAATTTAATGCCTCCAGCCGTGCGATCCGTATTTTGGAAACATCCGGAATGTTATATCCGGAAGAATTAAGTCAGACAAAGGCAGTGCTGCGGGCGGCAGCGATGACGTATGTGGCAAGTGCCGCATCTATGATTCTGCAGCTGCTTCGTCTGTTGATCATAAGCGGAGGAAGAAGAGATGACTAAACAGGTGACAGAGAGAGAACTGGTGCTGGCGATCCTGATGGAGGTGACACAGACAAAATGTCTACAGCCATCTTGCATTGAATGCCGTCCTGGAAAAATATCAGTATCTGGAAGAAAAAGGAACGCGCATTTATCACGAGAGTGACTGAAGGAACACTGGAGCACATGATCGAACTGGATTATATTTTGAATCAGTTTTCCAAAGTGAAGGTCAACAAGATGAAGCCGGTTATCCGCAATATTTTGAGAAGTGCTGTATATCAGCTGAAGTATATGGACAGCGTGCCGGATTCGGCAGTGTGCAACGAGGCAGTAAAGCTGACAGTGAAAAAAGGATTCGGCACCCTGCGTGGATTTGTAAACGGAGTGCTCCGCAATGTGGCGCGAGGTCTGGATCAGGTAGAGTATCCCGCAGAGGGGATCGAACGGCTGTCTGTTGTGTATTCCATGCCGGAGTGGATTTTAAAATTGTGGAAGAAGACTTATGATCTGGATGTGATCGAATCCATGCTGCAGGCCTTCCAGGAAGAGACACCGGTGACGATCCGGTGTAATCTGGCAAAGACAACGCCGGAAAATCTGAAAGAAAGCCTGCAAAAGGAAGGGGTTACGGTAACGCCGCATCCATATCTGTCCTACGCGTTCAGGATTCAGGACTATGATCATCTTTCAGAGCTGGAAAGTTTTCAAAAGGGAGAGTTTTATGTCCAGGATATCAGTTCCATGCTGGTGGGAGAACTCGCAGATCCAAAGAAAGGGGATCGGGTGATCGATGTCTGTGCGGCACCGGGCGGAAAAGCACTTCATGTTGCAGAAAAACTGCGGGGAACAGGAAGTGTAGAAGCCAGAGATCTAAGCCTGTATAAAGTAGGATTGATCACGGAAAATATCGAGAGAAGCGGTCTTACGAATATTCACGCAGTACAAAAAGATGCGACTGTCTGTGATGCGGATGTAAAAGATGCGGCGGATCTTGTGATTGCAGATCTGCCCTGTTCCGGATTAGGGGTTCTTGCAAAAAAGACAGATTTAAAATATAAAGCAACCGAACAGAGCACCAAAGAGCTGGCAGGACTGCAGAGGGAGATTCTGAAAAATGCTGCGTCCTATGTCCGGCCGGGAGGAACGCTGATCTACAGCACCTGTACGATCAATCCGGCGGAAAATATAGAAAATGTACACTGGTTTTTAAAAGAATTTCCGGAATTTGTACTGGATCCGATCGCGGACAGACTGTGTAGCACTCTTCAGAATAGTGTGGAAGAAGCAGGATGTCTGCAGCTGCTTCCGGGAATTCATAAAAGTGACGGCTTTTTTATTGCCAGATTCGGAAAGAAATAAAAGGATAGAAAAAGGATGAAGAAAGATATTCGCGCATATACATATGAACAATTGGCCGCAGAGATGGAACAGATCGGGGAAAAGAAATTTCGTGCAAAGCAGATTTATGAATGGCTGCATGTAAAGCTTGCTGACAGTTTTGAAGAGATGACGAATCTCTCCAAAGCGCTCCGGGAAAAACTGGAGGCGGAATATGAGATCCTTCCGGTAAAAATGCTGGAGCGTCAGATTTCGAAGATTGACGCAACGAATAAGTTTTTATTTCAGCTTTCTGACGGAAATGTGGTGGAAAGTGTGCTGATGCGCTACAAGCACGGAAATTCCGTCTGCATTTCTTCTCAGGTGGGTTGCCGGATGGGATGCAGATTCTGTGCTTCTACCATCGGTGGGCTGGAGAGAAATCTGTCGCCGTCTGAGATGCTGGGGCAGATTTATCAAATCCAGAAGATCACAGGAGAAAGAGTCTCCAATATTGTTGTGATGGGAACCGGAGAACCCATGGATAATTATGAGAATTTCCTGACATTTGTCCGTATGCTTACAGATGAACACGGACTGCATATCAGCCAGAGAAATCTCACGGTTTCCACCTGTGGGATCGTGCCGAAGATCCGCGAGCTTGCCATGGAGCATCTGCAGATCACACTGGCACTTTCTCTGCACGGCTCTACTCAGGAAAAGAGAAAGCAGCTCATGCCGGTGGCAAATAAATATGACTTGCAGGAAGTGCTCAAAGCATGTGATTTTTATTTTCAGGAGACAGGAAGAAGGGTGACTTTTGAATACAGCCTTGTTCACGGAGTGAATGACACACAGGAAGATGCAGAGGAACTGATCGGAATCTTAAAATCCCGCAACTGTCATTTGAATCTGATTCCGGTCAATCCGATCAAAGAGCGTGATTTTCAGCAGCCTTCCCGCAAAAATGCGTTGAATTTCAAAAATAAACTTGAAAAAAGCGGAATAAATGTTACTATAAGAAGAGAAATGGGCGCAGATATTGACGGTGCCTGTGGTCAGCTCAGAAGACGCTATGTAAAAACAGAGAATGAGTAAAGGAGAGAGCGTATGAAGACATTTTCCATTACAGATGTTGGGATGGTAAGACAAGTGAATCAAGACTATGTCTATATGACAGACAATCCTCTGGGACCTCTTCCGAATCTGTTTGTTGTAGCAGACGGAATGGGCGGTCATCAGGCAGGTGATTATGCTTCCAAGTATACAGTGGAAGTTTTAAAACGCGAGCTGGAGAATACCAGCGAGCAGGACGTAGAGAGAGCGCTTGTTTCGGCGATCAAGACAGCCAACAGAGAGATCATCAAAAAAGCTTCCGAGGATCCTCATTTAAAGGGGATGGGGACTACGGTAGTGCTGGCAACGATCGTCAACCAGATGATGTATTTTGCAAACGTGGGAGACAGCAGGCTGTATCTGATCAATCAGGGAATCGTACAGCTTACAAAAGATCATTCTCTGGTGGAAGAGATGGTACGCCTTGGCGGGATCAAGCCGGAGGAAGCAAAGCATCATCCGGATAAAAATATCATTACGAGAGCAATCGGTGCAAAAGACAGCGTAGAGGTTGATTTTTATGAGCACCGTCTGAAAAAGGGAGACATCATTCTGATGTGTACAGACGGACTCAGCAATATGGTGGAGGATGAAGAGCTGTTCCATATTGTACAGGGGGGCAGAGATATTGTGGAATCCGCACAGTCTCTGGTAGAAACGGCAAAAGAGAACGGCGGTACGGATAATATCGGGATCGTACTGGTAGAGCCGTTCGCAGATGAGGTGAGTATATGTTAAAAGAAGGTATCTTTTTAGGAAAGCGCTATGAGATCCTGGATCGTATCGGTTCCGGCGGTATGGCGGATGTGTATAAGGGCAAAGATCATAAGCTGAACCGGTATGTGGCGATCAAGGTGCTGAAGAGCGATTTTCGCTCAGATGAGACTTTTATCAAAAAGTTCTTAAGCGAAGCCCAGGCAGCAGCAGGTCTGATGCATCCGAACGTAGTTAACGTATATGATGTGGGGCAGGACCGCGGAGTTTATTATATGGTGATGGAGCTTGTGGAAGGCATCACATTAAAAGAATATATCGAGAAAAAAGGCAGACTCTCTGCAAAAGAGACGATCAGCATTTCCATTCAGATGGTGACGGGAATTCAGGCAGCCCACAACCAGCATATCATACATCGGGATATCAAACCGCAGAATATCATTATTTCAAAAGACGGAAAAGTAAAGGTTACAGATTTTGGAATTGCAAGAGCAACGACTTCGTCCAATACGATCAGCACCAGCGTGATGGGATCGGTTCATTACACATCGCCGGAGCAGGCAAGGGGCGGCGTGGTAGATGAAAAAAGTGATATTTATTCTGCCGGTATCAGTATGTATGAAATGGTGACAGGGCATGTTCCGTTTGATGGCGAGTCTACGGTCACTGTGGCGATCAAGCACTTGCAGGAGGAAATCATTTCTCCAATTGTGGAAGTGCCGGATACGCCAAAGAGCCTGGAGAAGATTATTTTAAAATGTACACAGAAGAGTCCTATGTATCGGTATCAGAACTGCGAAGAACTTTTGCTTGATCTGAAACGGGCATTGGTAGATCCGCAGGGAGGATTTATTTCAAACGGACCAAAAGTGAACAATGTGGATGAGACTGTGGTCATGGATACGCAGGAGATCGCAAGAGTTCAGAATCGGGATTATGACGGTGAGGACTATGATGATCCGGACGAATCCTATGACGACGAGGAGTATGATGAGGATTCATACGATCGAAGAAATCGTCGGGAAGATGGCAGAAAAGGCAAAAAAGAAGAAGTCGATCCACAGATGAAAAAGGTTACAAAGATTTTGATGATCGTTGTGGCAGTTATTGTTGCGATCGGAGTGATCTTTGGAATCAGTAAGGCAGTCGGCGGATTCATGCCTGACAAGGTAGTGACCGAAGAGAAGGAAAAGAAGGTTTCTGTACCGGATATTCGGGGAATGACGGAAGAAGAGGCTAGAAAAGCACTCACAAAGAAGAACATCGGATATCAGTCAGCAGGTCAGGTCGCTTCAGACAAATATGAAAAAAGGCGAGATTGCGGAAACAGGATCCGAAAACCAGGAGAAAAAGTAAAAGAGAATTCGAACGGTCACTGTGAAGATCAGCAGCGACCGGCAGAAAAAACGTGCCAAAGTACCAGATGTAACAGGAAAATCTGAGGCGGATGCACAAAAGCAGCTGGAAGACAAAGGATTTGTTGTGGCATCTGAGACAGATTACAGCGACAGTGTACCGCAGGGCTATGTGATTTCCACAAATCCGACAGCCGGAACAGAGTGGGCAGAGGGCAATACAGTGACAATGGTTGTCAGCATGGGTAAAGAGAAGATCAGTGTACCGAATGTATCCGGTGTGGATCCGGACAGTGCCCAGACTACGCTGCAGGGAGTGGGACTGACACTTGGAAGTGAAAGCTCCAGTGAGTATAGTGATGAGTATGAGGAAGGCACCATTATCCGGACAGTGCCGGCAGCCGGTGAACAGGTGGAAAAAGGAACGACTGTCAATTATGTTCTGAGCAAAGGCAAGAAGACAGAGACTGTAGAAGTACCGACTCTCTCCGGTCTGACAAGAAGTCAGGCAGAAGCAAAGCTTTCCGGATTAGGTCTGACAGCGAATGTGACAGAATCTTATGATTCTACTGTTACAAAAGGATATGTAATCAGTCAGTCTGTGACACCTGGAAGTCAGATCGAAAAAGGGGCAACAGTTGATATTGTGGTCAGTCTCGGACCGGAAAATGTGACACCGGATCCGCCGACAGACGGAGATAACAATAATGGAAATGACAGCGGATCAAACGGTGGTTCATCGTCAGGAGCGAACCACTGACAGCAGAGGAAATTATGCAAGGAAAAATAATCAAGGGAATTGCCGGATTCTACTACGTAAACGTAGTAGAATCCGGTGTTTATGAGTGTAAGGCAAAAGGCGTGTTCCGAAAAGAGAAGATCAAGCCTTTAGTAGGGGATAATGTCCGAATAGAAATACTGGATGAAGAAAATAAGACAGGGAATATTGTGGAGATTTTTCCCAGAAAGAATGAGCTGATCCGTCCGGCAGTGGCAAACATCGATCAGGCACTGGTGGTGTTCGCAGTGACAAAGCCGGCTCCACATTTCAATCTTCTGGATCGGTTTCTGGTCATGATGGAGCGAAAAGAGATACCGGTAGTTTTGTGTTTTAATAAGAAAGACATTGCGACCAGTCCGGAAATTGCAGAATTAGAAGCAATCTATGAGAAATGTGGATATCCGATCGTATTTACCAGTGCACTGGAGCAGGAGAATATAGAAGAAATCCGTCGTCTTCTGCTGAAAAAGACAACGGCGATCGCAGGACCTTCCGGAGTCGGGAAATCGTCTCTGATCAATCTGCTTCAGAATCAGGTGCAGATGGAAACCGGAACGATCAGCAGAAAGATTGAACGTGGAAAGCATACCACAAGGCATTCTGAGCTGATCGCAGTAGATGCGGATTCCTACATTATGGATACGCCGGGATTCAGCTCACTTTATGTCAATGATTTTGAAAAAGAAGAATTGAAGTACTATTTTCGGGAATTTGCTTCTTATGAAGGGCAGTGCCGGTTTCAGGGATGCGATCACGTGCATGAACCGGGATGTGCGGTAAAAGAGGCGCTGGAAGAAGGAAAAATCCATCCGGTCCGATATAAAAATTATCTGGAGATGTATACAGAATTGAAAGAAAAGAAGAGGTATTGATTTATGAGAAACAGAATTGCACCGTCGATTTTGTCGGCAGACTTTAAAAGACTTGGCGAGCAGTTAAAAGAGACAGAAGCAGCAGGAGCGGAGTATATCCATTTTGATGTGATGGATGGAATGTTTGTGCCGAGTATTTCATTCGGAATGCCGGTTCTTGCATCCATCAAAGGGCATACACAGCAGGTGATGGATGTGCATCTGATGGTTACAGAGCCGATTCGTTATGTGGAAGATTTTGCAAAAGCAGGAGCTGATATTCTGACGGTTCATGTAGAAGCATGTGAGAATCTGGTGGAAACTGTGGATAAGATCCATGCATGCGGAATGAAGGCGGAGTATCGATTAAACCGAATACACCGGTATCTGCACTGGAACCGGTACTGGATAAAACGGAGATGTTTCTGATTATGTCCGTGAACCGGGATTTGGCGGACAGGCGTTATTCCGGAATCACTGGATAAGATCAGAGAGCTGAAAAATCTGCTGGATACAAGAGAGATTCAGGCGGATATTGAGGTGGACGGAGGAATCTACCACAGCAATGTCAAAGAAGTTCTGGATGCGGGAGCGAATGTAATCGTAGCAGGATCCGCTGTGTTTAAAGGAAATGTAGAAGAGAACGTAAAAGGATTTATGGAGATTTTAAGCGCCAATGAATAGATGGACTGTGATCGTAAGCGGCGGGATGCTGGAAGAAGAATTTGCAAGATCTGTTCTGGAAAATCCGGAGATTGAGTTTATCATAGGAGTGGACAGAGGACTGGAGTTTCTTTACAGGCATGAAATCTGCCCGAATTATATTGTGGGAGATTTTGACAGCGTATCCGGTGAAATTTTGGGGTACTATGAGAAAGAAACAAAAGTGCCGATCCGCAAGTTCAATCCGGTCAAAGATGCCTCAGATACAGAAATCGCACTGCGCTTGTGTCTGGATTTGGGAAGAAAGAACATCCTGATCCTGGGAGCGACCGGAAATCGGATCGATCATATATGGGCAAATGTACAATGTTTAAAAATCGGACTGGATGCAGGAGCAGATGTGCGGATAGTGGACAGTCACAATCAGATCCGGCTTTTGAACCGGGAAATCACACTTTCAAAGAAAGATGCATACGGACCGTACTTTTCGGTGTTTCCACTGGGAGAGAGTGTGGAGAAATTTAATATTGAGGGAGCGAAGTATCCGCTGAAAAATCATAAATTAACGGCGTATGACAGTCTCTGTGTCAGCAATGCATTTGCACAGGAGGCGGTCAGGATTACGTTTCCGGAAGGGATTGTGATCTTGATGGAGACGCGGGATTAGATGCGGCGTTTCTCTTTGTATAAATTAAGCCCCTTGCCGTTACCGGCAAGAGGCTTAAAAACTTTTTCGTGACCTATTTATTATTCGCATGGCCGGGAGCGAACCACGTTTACACAGCCTATTTATATTCCGCATGACTGGAATTGGCTTTCAAGATAGAAACATTATGATAAGTTGAGAATATAAGCTGTAAGATTTTAATAGTAGAAATTTTACAGTTTTTTAATTGTTTAATTAATGAGAATAGTGTTTTACAACCAAAAGATGGTGAGTTACAACATATTTCGGAAATGCATGTTTTTGTCGGCTATACTGGATTTATGATTAAGAGAATGCGGGGTGAATCTAGTGGAGAAGAGAAACTATAAAAGAGGAGACAAAAAGAAGGCAAAGATGTTGAAAAAGGCATGTGTCGGAATTGGAATCACATGCGTCCTTTTGACTGGATGTCAAAAAACGCCGGAAGAAAGTGCGGTTGTTAGTAAAGCGGGTGGACTGAGTGAGAATGTGATTGCAAAGCCATTGGAGGAGGGAGAGACAAGAGAAAACGATATTCCGGCACATTGGAAGATGGAGGAACTAAGAAACAAAGATCGTATGCTGCTGAGCGCGGATTTGGATTTAGAGGAGAAGAAACTGGGGAATCTTCCCGTTATTGAGATGAAAAATCATGTGTTAACGGAAGAAGAACTGAAAGAATTGGTGGAGTATTTTGCAGAGGGAGAAACGTTGTATGAGTGTCAGCCATATACAAAGGATTTATATGAAGAGGTAATTTCAAGAATTGAGAATAAGGAAGGAATATATGCATCGTCCTATCCCTGGTTGAAACGATTGACCATCAGGCAGTGCGCAGAGGCAGGAATAGAATTTGCACCGGAGAAGCCAGCGATACAGGAAAAGGAGAAAATAGAATTTACGACCAGATTTGTGGATGAGGGATATGAAAAGGCTGTTATGGAGAAAGTAGGCGCGGCTTCGGAAGGGTTTGATATGTATGAAAACAGAGAGGAAAAGGTTTGGTTTGAAGCCGATGCAGGAGGTGTCGGAACTGAAAGGAAAGGACGTATCAAAGCAGAAACTTATGATCCGGAGGTTGGAAACAGCAGTTCATTTAGCTGGACAACCGGACTGGAAAGTTACTCTTATTTAGAGTTTGACAGCAGTAGGATGTTCTTTACATATCAGACGGAAAATACATTTACACCTCAGATGCTGGAACGGATGGATTTGTTTGAAGAGCGCTATACGAACAGTACGTTTGATAAGGCGGCAGGAGCGGCGCAGGCAGAACAGGTAATAAAAGAGTTGGGGATTGCCGATATGAGTCTCTCCTCGGAAGAGCAGGTTTTATGGTTTCCACAGAACAGCTATACAGAGGGAAGTGACAGGATAGGGGAGTCTGATGATCTGTGGTGGATGGCAGATCCGGCAGCAACAGAGTGCGGATATCGCTATATATTTTCCAGAGAAATCGGTGGCTTGAATGTAATGGTCGGCAATACGGCAGTGCTTGAAACTACGGAGGAAATGTATTCGCCGCCGTTTCCGGCAGAGACAATCACAATCACTGTAACAGAAAGTGGAGTGAAGTCCTTTGTCTGGGAGGGAATGTCGGAAGAAGTCAAACGGATTACAGAGAATACGAAATTACTTCCTTTTGATAAGATACAAGAACGTCTGGCGGAGCAGATATTCTACTGGTATTCCGGATGTACTGCGGGACAGCCGGTGGATGATCCGACACAGTTTCAGTATCGCGTGACAGATGCAAAGCTGGGGTATACCTATATTAATGCATATAAAAATCCGGAACATGCGTGGCTCGTACCGGCATGGTCTTTTATGGCAATAGAGGGAACAGGCGGAGAAGACAGGCAGTACCTCTCGTATCTGATAGAGGCGTTGGAGGGATGTGCGATTACCGGGGAGTGAGAGGAATTGAATGAGATAAAAAGAATTGGTACAAATGTGCTTTTCTGGGTGGGGACTGTATTACTTGCAATGTTATTTTTGGCAAGCGGCGCTCCCTACATAGAAACCCTGCTAAGAACACAGTATTGCGCAGAGGGAATTGGATGGGTGGAAGGATTTCGTTATTGTACGACGAATGAAAATGGATTGTTGTTTTTGCCAATCTGCGTACCGATTGCCGCAGGTGCGTGTGCGGAAACAGAACTGCGAACCCGATACGCATTGTTTTATTGCAGCCGGACAGGAAAGAAACAGTATTATATGAAAAAAGTGTTAGAAAGTGCCTTGCCTGGCGGATTGATGGTGTATTTTGCAGAAATACTGGTATTGTTGGGTGTATATATCGGATTGCAGAATATCACTTCTTATACAGAAGAGATCCGGACAGGTGTGATTGTGGGCATGATTCTGCTGAGTCTGGTACGTGGGTTTTTAAACGGCTTTTTCTGGGCAGGGGTGGGGAGCATGACGGCTGTACTGACGAGGAATCACTATCTTGCGTATGCGATGCCCTTTGTTTTGTATTATGTGTTGACCTTGTTTCAATCCAGATATTATCCCAAACTGTATTTTTTAAGTCCGAGATATTGGGCGGCGCCCGTATACTATGGGAATTTATTCTGTATTATGGTGCTGTTCGGATTATGTATTGGCTGTGCATGTGGTCTTATTCTGGCGGTGAAAAGGAGGTTGGATTATGTGTAATATCAGACAAATATTTCAGCTTGCGGGACAGAAATTTTCCGGGTGGAAGAGAAATCCACGGATTGTCATGACGTTTTTACTGGCATTCGTACTCTGTTTGTTCCTATCAGACGAAGTGCTGACTTATTCACGAAGATATGAGACTTCGCTGCAGATATTAGAACTATTTATCTGGACATACGGCGATGCTGCGTCGGTCATGCTGTCTTCACTTTTGCTTGTGTTATTGTTTGCAGATATGCCGTTTGTAAATCAAGAAACTCCATATCAGCTGATTCGGACGAAACGAAGTGTATGGCTGGCGGGACAGCTGGTATATGTGATCGCAGCCACGATATTGTACAATTTGTTTTTGGTTATTGTACAGAGTGTCTTTGCAGCAGCCTTTGCATTTCCGGGAAATGTATGGAGTAAGACGGCAGCGTTGCTGGGATATGGCGGTGCGTCAAAAGGCATTGTCCCGGTGTCTGTCAAGACCATGGAACAGGTACTGCCTTACGAATGTGCTTTGCAAGTATTTTTGCTGATGCTCTGTTATTCTTTGTTCATTGCAGCTGTGATGCTGTGTCTGAATCTTTTGATTGGAAATGCAGCCGGAGTGATAGGAGCTTTTGCAGTGAATTTGTATGGTTTTTTATTGAATCCGAATTTATTTCAGAAATTGTTTCATCTGCCGGAAAATCAGTTGTATCGGGCAAATGTCCTGTGCGGATGGCTGTCGCCGTTGAATCATGCCACATTTCCGATGCATAATTTCGGTTATGATTATCTGCCGGAGATCAGTACAAGTATCGGGATATTTCTGGCGGCAATCATTCTTTTGATGATTCTGTCGAGTATAAAAATGCGGACATATAGTTTTACATTCATTCAGATGGACGAATGAGAGAAGAGGTGTCAGATAAAATGAAAGCAGTGGTAGAGATCAATAAACTGTCTAAATCGTTTGGAAAAGAGAAGGTACTAAGAGAAATTTCCCATTGTTTTGAAACGGGCAGGATTCATGGAATCATAGGATTCAATGGTTCAGGCAAGACGGTTCTGTTCAAATGTATTTGTGGATTTTTAAAACCGGACAGCGGTTCTGTGAAGGTGCATGGACAGAGAATCGGAAAGGAGATTGATTTCCCAAAATCTCTTGGAATGATCATTGAGAATCCGGGATTTCTTCCTCATTTGAGTGGATATGCCAATCTGAAACGCTTAGCAGACCTGCAAAGGCTCATTGGAAAAGCGGAAGTGATGGAGGCGATTGCACGTGTAGGGCTGGATCCGCTCTCCAAAAAGAAAGTCGGACAGTATTCTCTTGGAATGAGGGAACGTCTGGGAATTGCACAGGCAATCATGGAAAATCCGGATCTGCTCATATTGGATGAGCCTTTTAATGGTCTGGACAAACGCGGTGTAGCGGAAGTGTGCAGATTGTTTGAAGAGCTGCGGGAGCAGGGAAAAACGATTTTGTTGGCGGCACATAATATGCCGGAGTTTGAAGGGCTGTGTGATACAGTCTGTGAAATGGATGCCGGCGTACTGACTCAGGTGAAGTGACAGAATGTCAGAATTGTAAAGACACAGCAATATTGCTATAATTGTGGTGTTATATACGTGATTGAAAGAAACAGGGATGAGAAAATTATGATCAATATTGCTGTATGTGAAGATGATGTCTTTCTTGGCGGTCAGATAGAGACAATGCTGTACAGACAGGCAGAAACAGAAGGCGTGGAAATTCAGACGGAAGTATTTACTTCTGCGGAAAATTGTCTGAAATATTTAAAAGAAGAATGTATGGTGGATTTATTATTTCTGGATATTGAGCTGGGTAAAATGAGCGGAATCGAACTTGCAGAAAGGATTCGCAATGAACTGCACAATGATTATATGCAGATTGTATTTGTTTCCTCAAAACAGTCGTATGCTATGGAATTATTTGAAAGCCATCCGCTGCATTTTCTGGTGAAACCGTTGGATGAAGAGAAATTGACAAGGGTCTTTCGCAAAGCAGTAAAGCTGATTGATAAAAGTGAAGAAACTTTTCAGTATAAAAAAGGGCATTCGCATAAGAAAGTCTTGCTTTCTGAAATCATTTATTTTGAGGCGAGCAACAGAGAAATTATTATGCATACAAATACAGAAAATGAAATCTTTTACGGAACATTGAAGAATATTTATCCGAAACTTCAAAAACAGGGATTTTTCTTCTGTCATAAATCATTTCTTGTACATTATGATAAGGTGAAAATATTTGAAACAAACCAACTGGTTATGCAAAACGGAGATATGATACCAATCAGTCAGAGTCAGAGAAAAGCGGTCAAAGAACTGCAACTGGAGAGAGAGTTAAGGGATTTGTAAAATGGAAATAAGTTTGTATCAGATTATGTTCATATTAGAAAATGCAGCACGCACCTATGCAGTGTATCGGATTTTAGGGATGTTTTATGAGGAACAGAACAAGAAGAAAGGATATCTGAATTTTGTCGTATATGCGTGCTGTTTTTTGTGCGTCACATTGAGTGCGTTTGTAAATAATCCGTCTCCTCTGATGGCAGGAGGGCGTATGGGGTATTATTCAACGGATATCCATGCGTCAGATACAGGAACGCTGCTAATGTATGTCATAGAATTTATCGGAATACTGGCGCTGACATTTTTTTATGAAAGAAATGTATGGAAGAATAGTTTGATAAGCGTGGGATTATTTGCGGTATTCAGAGGTGCGGAAGCATTCGT
>ENA-OQJR01000073-OQJR01000073.1-human-gut-metagenome-genome-assembly--contig:-NODE-73-length-26112-cov-3.465038_pt1 | contig 26112 bp, 28 predicted proteins | sample MGYA00242614_ERZ504781 | MGnify/ENA primary metagenome ERZ504781 (study PRJEB26092, sample SAMD00036365) | human gut metagenome | host: Homo sapiens | study: EMG produced TPA metagenomics assembly of...
CGTATTCTCCCAGCATTTTCTGTGCATATGCAGGATTTCCATAAGAATTTTCATAATTTTCGGGCAGAATATCCTGATATAATTCATGATTCTGTTCCTGAAGTTCTTCAAGATTTTTCCCCGCAATTCCATGGTCCATCACATGAATCACCTGCTGTAAAAACATTGCTTCTTTTGTAAAAAAATCGCAGTACGGTTCTTCCACCATTTTCTCGTCCGGTATCTGAGCGATTCTTTCTTTCGCCAGTTCATACCGTTCCATAACCCATTCGTCCAAACTATATTTCTCCTTTTTCTATCAGACTTCCCTGTTAATCAGCCGGAAATTCCCATCAGAAAGATTCCCAGCCATCCGATCATTATGATTCCGTTTGCAATAGAGCCGATCATACCTGCTTTGTGTGTCCGGTTTTCTTCTGAAAAGCTTTTCAGTCCCATCGCAAATCCATATACAGACAGAAGCATTGCGCAAAGACTGATCCCGCCTACAATATATCCGTATTGTCCCTGCAAAAAAAATGCCAGCAAAACTGCAGTCACAAATAAAACCAGTGAAACAGCCGCCAGCACTGCTGACAGTTTTCCCTGCTGTGCCTCTCTTTTCTTTGCAAACGCATATCTATATCTTTTTGCCATAAATTTTTCTCCTCAGGTGATCGCAGATAAAAAAAAGCAGATATCCAAGAGCCGCCCCTGCTGTATTCAATATCATATCATCTACGTCAAAGCACCCAACCTTTGTAATAAGCTGGATGACCTCTACCGTAACACTAAGCCCAAATCCTGCCAGTACGATCAGCCATCCGCTTCTCATTTTGTCCAGAATAACCGGCAGTATAAATCCAAATGGAAGAAAACCAATTACATTTCCAAAAAGATTTGTAACTACCGCCATAAGTCCAAGCTGTTTTCTGTATACCCAGAAACGCCTTATCTCAACAAACGGTATCAGATTATATCTGTACTGTCTTTCTTTCATTGCTGCTCTTCCGTATTCTTCTGAAAAGAACAGAAAATAAATCAGTGCCAGAACATACAGGATAAACAAAATGGTTCCCAGTGTCCGTATGATATGCTTCGTTTCTTTTTTCAATGTTTTCTCCTGTTTCTGAAGCCTTTTATATCAATATCTCTGATTTCTTTTTCAGCAGTCTTGCACCGTTTACGATCATCATGATCCCTGTTACGATTCCCGTTGCCAGTACAATGATCCCGACTGTCAGACTGCAGGCTCCTGTGGAAGACATGGTTTTATAAATTTTTTCGTTCATAATCGTCCTCATCAGTATCATGATCTGCTTTCGCAGATCATGATATCTTATTTATAAATCGCTGTTACCTGTATTTGCTTATTTTGCACCGTACTGCTCATAATATGCGTCGATTGCGGCTTTCAATGTATCGTCAATGATTACTTTTCCTTTATATTCTTTATTATAAAGATGTTCAATGACCTCTTTCATTGTAACAATCGCATTTGTTTCAAACCCATAAAGGTCATGGACTTCGTCAAGGGCACACTTCACGCCGCCTTTTCCGACTTCCATGCGGTCCAGAGAAACCATAAGACCGACGATTTCCACATCAGCCGCACCTTTTACCTTCGGTACTGTCTCTTCCATGGATTTACCGGATGTTGTTACATCTTCGATCATCACTACACGATCGCCGTCTTTTAATTTACTTCCCAGGAAGCTTCCCTTATCTGCACCATGGTCTTTTTCTTCCTTACGGTCTGAACAGTAGCGGATTTCTTTTCCATATAATTCGCTGAATGCAATTGCAGTTACAACACTTAACGGGATTCCCTTATATGCAGGTCCGAAAAGCACATCGAAATCATCGCCATATTTATCATGAATGGCATGTGCGTAGTACTCACCCAGTTTCTTTAACTGAGAACCTGTCACATATCCGCCTGCATTCATAAAAAACGGGGACTTTCTTCCGCTTTTAAGGGTGAATTCTCCGAATTTCAGAACTTCACTGTCTACCATAAATTCAATAAATTCCTGTTTATACTGTTCCATCTTATGTTATGCCTCCTGTATCTGTTTTATTTTACAATACCAACCATCTCTTTTACGGAATTGAATCCATTCTTCTTCATGTACGCTTCAATTCCATCGATCACTTCCAGTGTCACTGCCGGATTGTGGAAATTTGCCGTACCCACAGATACCGCGCTGGCTCCTGCAAGAATAAACTCAATTGCATCCTCTGCGCAGGAAATTCCGCCCATTCCGATGATCGGGATATTGACTGCCTGTGCAACCTGATAAACCATACGGACAGCAATCGGTTTCACGATCGGTCCGGAAACACCACCGGTTTTATTTGCAAGCGCAAAAGTCTTCCTGTTGATATCAATCTTCATTCCTGTCAGTGTATTGATCAGGGATACCGCATCTGCACCGCCTGCTTCCGCACCTTTTGCAATCTCTGTGATATCTGTGACATTCGGTGTTAACTTCATGATCACAGGCTGTTTTGCAATCTTTTTGATCTGAGCGGTAAGTTCCTCTACATGATGTGCATCCTGACCAAATGCAAGGAATCCTGCGTTTACATTCGGGCAGGAAATATTAATCTCCATCATATCAATTGGCTGATCTGCCAAACGTTCCACCACTGCCAGATATTCTTCCGGCGCATGACCGCATACATTTACAATGATCTTTGTATCATACTGTTTCAAAAAAGGAATATCCCTCTCACAGAAAAGATCGATACCAGGATTCTGCAGACCAATCGCATTCATCATGCCTCCGTAAACTTCAGCCACACGCGGAGTCGGATTTCCGACCCACGGGACATTGGCTAGCCCTTGGTTGTCACTGCTCCCAGCTTATTAATATCTACATAATCAGCAAATTCTGCTCCTGAACCAAAGGTTCCGGATGCCACTGTTACCGGATTTTTCCACTCTACGCCGGCAATATTTACACTCATATCCATCAGATTTCCACCTCCGTAGAAAGAAATACCGGGCCATCCTTGCAGATTCTCTTATTATTCACATTGCTATGTGCATCTTTTTCTCTGGATTTGCACACACAGGCAAGGCAGGCACCGATTCCGCATGCCATACGTTCCTCCAGGGAAATATAACATTCAATCCCATTTTCTTCGGCATATTTCTTGATTGCACGAAGCATCGGAGTTGGTCCGCAGGCATAGATCACGTCCGCTTCCAGAGCATTCTCTCTGATAGCATCCATAACATTGCCTTTTGTTCCCACACTGCCATCCTCTGTGGCAATATAAAGTGTTCCCGCCGCCTCAAATTCCTCTCTGAGGAACGTATGACAGTCCCTGTATCCTGCAATGATCTGTTTTTTCTCACATTTCATCTGCTTTGCAAGTTCCAGGATCGGAGGAACACCGATTCCACCACCCATAAGGAAAACTTTTTTCCCCTCAGCCTTCTCTACAGGAAAACCATTTCCCAGAGGTCCCAGTACCGGAATGGTATCTCCGGCTTTCATCTGTGAAAATTCATCGGTTCCGGTTCCCTGTCCGGTCACTCTGTAAACCAGATGAAGACGGCCATTTTCTTTGTCAATCTCACAAAGACTGATCGGTCTGGGAAGAATTTTGGATTTATCATTTGTATAAAGAGATACAAACTGTCCTGGTTTCGCATCTGCTGCGATTCTGTCAGTCTGGATCCACATACTGTAAATGCCTGCACCAATGCTCTCCTGACTTACAACAGTGCAGATTTCTCTTGTCTTTTCGCTCATTTCATGCCTCCTAGCGATTGTTTAAAGCAGTACTGATGTCTTCGATCATATCTTTTACCGCCTGGCGGGATGCATCTGCATAATTTAATTCACCAAAGGAAGCATATTTTTCCTGTTTGTAAGCTGCAATGATTCCTCTGGAAGAGTTGACGATCGCACCAAGTCCGTCTTCATTAAAGAAATGAACAAGATCGGCACCTTTTCCGCCCTGTGCACCATATCCCGGTACCAGGATGAAGGTTTTCGGCATGATCTTACGGAGAGTTTTTCCCATTTCCGGATAGGTTGCACCTACTACAGCACCTACATAGCTGTATTCATTTCCCATATGTGATTCTCCCCACTGGGCAACCTTCTCTCCAACCCACTCATAAAGCGGACGTCCGTCAATGATTCTGTCCTGAAACTCTCCGCTGGACGGATTGGATGTTTTTACGAGTACAAAAAGCCCTTTGTTCTCTTCTTTACATACATCGATAAACGGGTTGACACTGTCAGATCCCATATATGGATTGATTGTCGCAAAATCTTCGTCAAAACCTGCGATCCTGTTACTTCCCACCTGAACTTTACCCAGATGTCCGACTGCATATGCAGCAGATGTGGAACCAATGTCACCTCGTTTGATATCTCCAATAACTACCAGACCTTTTTCTTTGCAATAATCAATGGTGTTCTTATATGCCATTAAGCCCGGAATACCAAACTGCTCATACATTGCGATCTGTGGTTTCACTGCAGGGATCAGATCGCTGATCGCATCAACGATTCCTTTATTATACTGCCAGATAGCTTCTGCTGCTCCCTCTAATGTTTCCCCCAGTTCAGAAAAAGCTTTCTTCTGAATATGCTGCGGGATATAGTTGAGCATCGGATCCAGTCCTACTACGATAGGAGCGTTTGTTTTTTTAATGTTTTCAATAAGTTTGTTGATCATGAGTCTTTCCTCCTGAATATTGATATGGTATTTTTATGCATTCTGGTATACAACTTTTCCATCACAGATTGTATAGAGAATTTTTCCCTTTACTTTCCATCCGTCAAATGGTGTGTTGCGTCCTTTGGAAGCAAATTCATTTTTATCTATTTTATATTCGTGATCAATGTCTGCAATGACAATGTCTGCCGGATGTCCCTTCTGAAGTGTACCTCTGTCACTTCCCAGAATCTGTGCCGGGTTCCAGCTCATTTTCTCAATAAGCTGTGAGATTGTAAGAATTCCAGTTTCTACAAGTGCAGTATAAGACAATGCAAAGCTTGTCTCAATTCCCACAATGCCAAAAGCCGCATTCCGGATAGAGCCTGTCTTCTCCGGCACTGCATGAGGTGCATGATCTGTACTGATCACTTTAAAGGAACCATCCTTCAGTCCTCGGATCAGTGCATCTACATCTTTCTTCGTACGAAGAGGAGGGTTCATCTTATAGTTTGGATCATCACATTTAATATCATCGGAAGTGAGGATAAAATGATGCGGGCAAACCTCTGCTGTGATATTGTCCAATCCCTCTTCCTTCACAATCTCCATCATCTTCGCAACACCTTCTGTGGAACAATGGCACAGATGCAGTCTTGCCCCTGTCTCTCTGGCAAGAAGAATATCTCTCGCTGCGATCACATCCTCAACTGCATTGCAGATACCTGGCAGACCAAGTCTCCGCGCATTCTCATCCTCATTCATACATCCATCACCGCGCAGATCAATATCCTCACAGTGAGCAAAAATCGGAACATTGAATTTCTCTGCCACTTCCATAGCTTCTTTGCAAAGCCTGGTATTCATAACAGATTTGCCGTCTTCAGATAATGCCGGGATTCCCGCTTTTACCATTCCTTCGATATCAGAAAGTTCCTGTCCCTTCTCCCCCTGCGTAATGGCACCTGCCTGGAGCACATGAATGCCGGCAAGCTGTTTTGCCTTATTATGCACATAATTTACACGATCCGGACTGTCAATTACCGGTGTTGTATTCGGCATTGCAACAACCGTTGTCACACCACCTCTTGCAGCAGCCCGGGAACCTGTCTCTATATCCTCTTTCTGTGTCTGTCCCGGATCTCTGAAATGAACGTGAAGATCGATCAGTCCCGGCATTACCAGACATCCCTTCGCATCTATTACTCTGTCGCTTTTATCTTTTATTTTAAGTTTCTCACCGATCTCGGTGATCACGCCATCTTCCAGATAAATATCGCCTTTCTTATCAGTATCAGTAGCCGCATCTACGATACGTCCTCCCTGAATCAGAATACCCATGCAATTCTCTCCCTTCGTTGTCGTTTGACAATAACTTTCTGATATACATAATACACGAAACTTCTTCTTTTATAAAGCCTTTTTTTACTGATGTGCTAGTCTTTTTTGCTTGACAATTCAAAATGCGGGAGATATAATCAGTTCATATCTGGATTATTTAATGTATAGTCACTGGTTTTTAGAGATTATATAACAGTATATAATCTGTAAAATCTGGTGATTTTTTTATTTGCCAGAAACTATATAATTTTTTATTTTATGAGTAACAACATGAACAAGGGAACTGTAAAATGGTTCAACGCAGAAAAAGGTTACGGATTTATCACTGGTGAAGACGGTGCAGACGTATTTGTACATTTCTCCGCTATCAATGGTGAAGGATTCAAATCCCTTGAAGAAGGACAGGCTGTAACATACGACTTAACAGAAGGTGCTCGTGGTATGCAGGCTGCAAACGTTACAAAATTATAATTTATAATTTTTGTTAACGCGAGAGGATTGAATTCCGCACTTTTCTATACGGATTAAACCTCAAAAAAATCCCCGGATTATCTGGGGATTTTTTATTGCTTTTCTTCTGTGAATCCATCAGAGATTCAATTTCTATTTGGCATCTGCGCTGTCTGTATCCGTTGTTGAATCTGCTGTTTCTGCAGCTTTATCGTCTGCTACATTTGTATCATCTGCTTCTTCAGATTTATCTGCGGTTTCCGTTTCAGAATCATCTGCGGTTGTGTCTGCTGCATCAGCATCTTCACTGTCTGTATCAGTGGAAGCTGTTGTATCTTCTTCCTCCGCTGTATCTGCATCAGTGCTGTCTGTACCATCGGATGCATCTGTTGACAGATTCGAAATGTAATTGTCAAGTGCAGTAGTATCCATTACTGTATTCTGAACCACATTCTCTTTGGCTCCTGTCACTTTTACATATGCAGAATAACCAATCCATGCAACAATCACAACACAAATGAATGCCCAGGCAACATTTCCAGTCCAAAAGTACTTTTCTTTTCTGTCTGTTTTGTTATGCAGTCCTTTTCTGGCCTTATAAGCATCGACTTTCTTCTGGCTCATGATAGATCTCCTTTGCATCAATATTTCGTATTTTTTGATTATAGCACACTTTACTGCAAAAGGAAACAATTAGTTTATACTGCAACGATCACTCCGCCGTCATTTGCATACATAGAACTTACACCCGCTGTATCAAGGACTACGATCTTTGCAAGTTTCATTCTCTCTTCAAAAGCCTCTTTGAGCACCTGTGCTCTTGCCGGACAATTGCAGTGACTGATGGCAAGAACCTTCTCTGCACTGTCCGGGGTTTTCTCGATCACCTGCTCTACAAGCTTGATCAGAGCACGATTCATGCCTCTTGCCTGATCCAGCTGGCAGATATTTCCATCATCCGTAGAACCCATGACCGGTTTGATTTTCAATGCACTGGCCACTAACGCTTTCACTTTGCTCAGACGGCCGTTCTTTCTCAAAGTATCAAGATTCTCAAGTATAAAAAATGTATGCTGTCCTTCAATATAATGTTCCACAGTTGAAACAACTTCTTCAAAACTCATCCCTGCTTCTTCGCATTCCTGTATCTTCATTCCGATCAGGCTTTCCCCGATGGATGCGGAACGTGAATTAAACACATGTATTTTTTTATCCGGATGGTCTTCCATAATAAGATCTCTGCCAAGTAACGCACTGTTATAGGAACCACTCAGCTCAGAAGACAAAGTCACTGCATAAATATGCTCAGCCTCGCAGTCATATGCTCTCATATATCTCTCAGGTGACGGGCAGGCTGATTTCGGACATTCCGGGCAGGCTGCCACTTTATCAATAAACTCTGCCTGATCAAATGTTTCATCATCTATGATCTGTTCAGCTCCTACCATCAGAGTCAGTGGAATGGATTCAAAACATTCATCTTTCTTCCATTCGTCCAAAAGTTCTCCACAACTATCTATGATAATCTTATATCTCAATTATATCGTCCTCTTTTCCATTATATGTAGTATTCAATACCAGATATATCTTATCACACCGCTTTACGTTTGAAAAGACTTTTTAATAAAAACACTGTTCTTTTTTTCAAAAGTGCTTTATAATAAAAAGACGCTTCCCGCAAAGTGCAGGAAGCGCTGCCTGATCCACAAAATATGTTCAGAAATATGCAGCAATCCAGAAGTCTTTTTTTAATTCTGAACAGCTATAAATCATGTTATCAGAGAGGTGTTGTATGCTTGCTTTAAAAATTACTGATGTAAAAGATTTTATGAATAAACTCCTGATCGGTGAGGTATTTGACCGTTTTTCTCTTGTCGAGGCATCTGTGACAACCTTCAACACTTTTACCATAAACGGAAAACTTCATTACGATTTCTTTGATACTGACACAAAGGCTGCTTTTGAGGAGAATTCCACAGAATATTCCCTCTGGCATGATGTAAAACCTTATTGTTTTTCTATCATACGCGGCAGACGCACACCTTTGAATTTCAGGATTGTATTTGAACTTTCTCATGATCAGACACAGTCGTTGTTAAAAAATGAACAGCATATTGCAGATATTCCTGTGCAAAGCTTTTATCTGAATATCCGGTACAAGAACCAGTCCCTTTTATGTACAACAGGTGTTTCTTATACTTCATTCAGTCCGGATAAACGTCTGGAACATCTCTGGGATGATTCCATGACTGTTTTTCTCTCCAGTCATCACATTCCCTGTGAGAAATTATGAGTAGATTCTGTTATCAGTCTTTATCCGAATAACGCAGATAATAGACCAGAATATCTATAAACTCACTGTTCGTCGGTTTATCTGCCATTGTACACCCTGCCATTTCTTCCAGTGTATCCTTATGATTCATCCAACATAAGTTTACCAGTGTTCTTATGTTGTGTTCTACATTAGACGGCGTTGATTTATATTTTCTTGCAATGACCGGATAAATATCTTTGGTGACTTTTACCGGTCGCTCATAAATTTTCTGTGCCATTTCTACTGCATCCACAACATAATAATATCCTTTATACTTTGATGTTGCACCCAATTTTCTAATAACTCCATAAACTGCACTCATACATCGTTCCTCCTGTAACTTCCATAATCTGTGTTTTTACAGATTTGGATATCTCATTTATTTACACACATTTCTCTATAAGTAAATGAAAGTCACGATATTGGCTGCCCGGAAGCACCATTGCAGTCACTATTCTCTGTAACCCGTTATATTTTCTGCGGATTCGGCATATTCATTAAAATATCGGCAACTTAATAATAGGAATTCATAAGACATTTGTCAATACCAATGTAATTGTTTTCCACAAAAATAAGGAGCAAAAGTTATTCTCTGCTCCTTATTTGATATTCTGCTATTCTGACAGGCGTATCTGTCCTCTCATTGATCTGCCGGCAAATTGCCTGCTTTCTATTTTATTTTGCAATCATCAACAAAATTTCATTGCTTCTCTGAACAAATCTGGTCATTTCGTCCGGTGAAAGCTGTTTATGGCTCATCATCGCAAGGTCATACAACTGTTCACAGATAAGCGGAGCCTTGTCAGATTCCTGATTCTCTGCCAGATATTTAACCAATGGATGATTCGCATTCAGAACCAGTGTTTCCTGTCCGCCAAACATATTCGGATCCATTCCATACATATTATACATCTTCATCATATCCTGCATACGGCGGCTCTCTTCGGAAAGAGTCATCATTGCTGATACATTTTCATTTTTCAGATTCTCAACATGTACTTCCAGTTTATCTTTATTAAGGCTCTTACGGAAAAGTTCTGTCAGTGCTTTGACAGTTTCTTCATCGGCAGTACCCTCACCCTTCATTTCTTCGGTCAGATCCGCATCAATACGCTTAAACTGTACTTCCTGATGTTTCTGCTCAAGACTGGAAATAAATGCACTGTCAATATTATGCTTCAGGATAACGGCATCTTTTCCTGCTTCCTTAAACATATTGATATACTGACTCTGCTGAACTTCATCAGTTACATAAAAAATTACTGTCTTCTCAGGTTCTTTCGCTTCCGCATTGTCTTTGTTTTCAGACTCTGCTGCATCTTCTTTCTTTTCTTCTGTCTGAGCTTCAGTTTCTTCTGTTTCTTTTTTATTCTCTTCAATGCAGTCCTTTAATGTGAGATATTTGCCATCAAGATTCTTAAAGAGTACATAATCTCCCATTTTCTCTGCAAACTTAGCATCTTTAATACAGCCATATTTAATAAACGGACTAATATCATCCCAGTATTTCTCATAAGATTCTCTGTCAGTCTTGCACATTCCGGTAAGCTTATCTGCCACTTTTTTGGAAATGTATTCAGAAATCTTCTGTACAAATCCATCATTCTGCAATGCGCTTCGTGACACGTTCAATGGAAGATCCGGACAATCGATCACACCTTTCAGAAGAAGCAGGAATTCAGGAATTACTTCCTTGATATTATCTGCGATAAATACCTGATTGTTATAAAGTTTGATCGTTCCTTCAATGGAATCATACTCTGTATTGATCTTCGGGAAGTACAGAATACCTTTTAAATTAAACGGATAATCCATATTCAGATGTATCCAGAATAACGGTTCCTTATAATCCATAAATACCTTGCGGTAAAATTCCTTGTATTCATCATCTGTACATTCATTTGGATGCTTCATCCAGAGCGGATTAATATCACTGATAGAAACCGGACGTTTATTGATCTTTACTTTATCCTTTGCAGGAGAAATTTCAACAACTTCCTTTTCACCTTTATCATTTTCTTTTTCTTCTGTCTTTGCTTCCTCATGAATATGTTCAACAACTACATCATCGTCTCTTAACTCAGATTCATCAATTGTCTCATATTCCTGAGGTGCATTTGCTTTGGAAAGGTAAATATGAACCGGCATGAAGGAACAGTATTTCTCAAGAATCTCACGCATACGGTACTCATTTGCAAATTCCAAGCAGTCTTCATTCAGGAACAGGGTGATTTCTGTACCAATCGTATTCTTGTTACCTTCCTGGATATCATATTCTGTTCCGCCATCGCAGGACCAGTGTACAGGCTGTGCACCTTCTGTATAGGAAAGTGTATCAATATGCACTTCATCCGCCACCATAAATGCAGAATAAAATCCAAGTCCAAAATGACCGATCATCTGATCATCTGTAGTTTTGTCTTTATATTTCTCAAGAAACTGAGTTGCACCTGAAAAAGCAATCTGGGTAATGTATTTCTCTACTTCATCAGCAGTCATGCCAATACCATTATCGATGAATTTCAGAGTTTTCTCATCGGGATTAACAATTACCTGAATCTCCGGTTTGTATCCTTCCGGAAAAGTATATTCTCCCATTACTTCCAGTTTTTTCAGTTTAGTAATCGCATCGCATCCGTTGGAGACCAGCTCTCTTACAAAAATATCATGATCGGAATATAACCATTTCTTGATGATTGGGAAAATATTTTCACTGTTAATTGATAAATTTCCATGTTTTACAGCCATGCTGTCCACACTCCTTTTTGTTTTTAATCATTTGCCGCAACTTTATCTGTCAATATACTGCATTCTTATCTGCTCTGCCTCCGGAGCCAAAACTATCCTCTCCTGTTTATCCTTTGAAATAGCTTTTGACTCCTGTAAGTTGCTTCTCTGAAAGATATAGTAATACCATTTATTCCAAAAGTCAAGAAAAATTAGCAACTCACTAAAAATGAGTGCTAATAATTTTATATTTTACATATTCCCCTGTATTTTTTCTTCAGATAACTCTTATTTCTTTCGTCTTTTGTATACCACAACTCCCACAATACATCCTGCTGCAATCGCCAGAATAATCACAAACGGTGTGATATTAGTCGTATCTCCTGTCTTTACCGCTGTTTTCGCACTTGCTCCATTCGGCTGCGGAGTCGGAGTTGCAGTTACAGTCTGTGCCTGTGTAATACTGAAATTCACCTGTTTAGTATCCTGCTCCCCTGTATTCTCCCATTCACTTCCATTATACTTCTGACGGTCAAATGTAACTGTCAATGTGTAGGTTCCAGCTTTCGTAATTCCAAATGCAGCAGTATAAGGTGCACTGCTCCAGCTATTTGTATTGATCACTTTCCAGTTATACGGTACATAGCGGACATCTCCCTTTCCCGGACTTTCATTGTCCATACCCGCTCCGACTGCTGTAAATGTAATCTTTGACTGTGTTGTGTATCCATCTGAACTGATTCCTGTAATCTTATTATCTGCCGGATCTGCAATTTTCGCCTTGCGGGTAGCTTTAACCGTAAACTGAACTTTCACTTCTGCACTGATCTGCTGTTCATTATCAATCACAACTGACTCTGTATAGGAGCCGGCCTTTAAACCCGCCTTCGGGCGGATTTTAAATGTACAGCTCTCCCCCGGTGCAAGCTCTGTGGCTGAAAGTTTCCCGATTTTAAAGTTTTTACCTGACGGTGCATTTAAAGTTACATTTGTATTCCCCTCATTCGTCACTGTAACTTTCTGCGCTTCCGGTGCCTCACTATATCCTTCTTTTGCTTTTCCAAAATTCAGTTCTTCCGGTGTTACGGATAATTTATAAATCTTTTTCACTTCCGAAACAGTCGCAGAAGCTTTGATCGTTGTTAATACATCTTCCTGTCCTTCCGAACTGGTCTGGGCTATCTGAATACTGTCCAGATAATTGCCGACTTTCAGACCGGTCACCGGTACTGCTGTAAATGCAGCAGAATCTCCCGGCTCCAGCACTGATGCCGAAAGTTCCCCAATATCAAAATACTCTGCATATGGCTGCATCAGCGAAACAGTTGTATTTCCTGTATTGGTAAGTGTAATGGTCGTCGCTTCAGGAGTATCATAACCTTCCTTCAGATCATCATAACTGAAAGATTCCGGATCTGCCTGAACTGCTGTGATCTGTTCCTGTTCTGCCTCTTTTACAGATACTTCCGCAGTTACCTGCGCTGCTACTTCCGAATCCTCTTCACTTTCAAATATCAGGGTATCACTGTAATCACCCTTCGTCAGACCGGTTTTTGGCTGTACCATGAACATAAGAGAATCACCTTTTGCAATCTGTATTCCTGATACAGCTTCACTTCCATCTTCGTTCATCACCTCAAAATAATCTGATTTCGGTATCTTTAAAGTGACAATTCCGTCCCCTGTATTTATTACGGTTACAGACAGTGTCTCATTGGCCTGTGTATAATTTTCTTCGATATCGCTGAAATTAAGACTTCCTGTATTTACCTCAAGAGACTGTGCCTCAAGAGATGCATCTGCATTGTCACCTGCCGATGGAGCCTCGCTGTCATCCGGCGTCTCTGTCGGTTCTGCAGAAGGCTCATCCGAAGGCTTCAGATCTTCGTCATCTGATGAATCATCCTCACCTTCAACTGCAATCTTCGCTTCAAAAGAAACCTCAATACCTTCTTCCGTCCGGTATGTGATCATATCATCATATTCACCCGGTTCCAGCCCTTCCCTCGGCTGTATCCATACGCTTACAGATTCACCTGCACTCAGCGGTTCTATAATATCCTGAGCCATAAAATGTTCCGGACTGATCTCCTGAAAATTCAAGCTCTCATTTCCGGTGTTCGTAATCTGCACATACTGTGCTTCCACATCCTCAAGATCACCCTTTACTGTTCCAAAATCACAGATCTGATCTTCGCTGTCCTCTACAGTGACAGTCGCTTCGTAAGTCTTTTTATCTTTATCATCTTCACCTGCTGCCTGTCCATCTTTCTCTGATCCATCTGTCTGCACATTTCCGTTCTCATCCACCTGCAGCTGATCTTCTGTATAAATTTTCATCTGGGAATCATCAGTACCTTCTGTTGTTTCCTCCGGCTGACCTTTTGTGTTCTGAGATCCATCTTCCTGTTCATTCCCTGCATTCTGCTGTACATCTTCTGTTCTATCTACATCCTGATTTTCAGAATCCTGACTGCCTTCTGCATTATCTGCTGTTCTTCCAGCTGTGCATCCTCTGTTCCATCTGCCGTTTCTTCCAGCTGTGCATTCTCTGTTCCATCTGCCGTTTCTGTCTGCTGTGTATCCTCTGCTTCCTGTTCCACTGCTTTCGCCTCTTCTTCAGTTGCAGCTACCTCTAACGTCTTTGCAGTAAGAGTACCTGTCAGTCCGCTTCCATCTACAGGGGTCAGATCAAGCACCAGTCTGCATCCCAGATCATCCTGAGTGATCGTATAGGTCTTCTCAGTACCTACCTGTGTTAACTCCTTCTCCCCGGTCTGTCTTGACCAGGAAAAAGTGAAATCTTCATCCGTAACCTCTTCCGGTGTAACCTTTGCATAATCTGCACTCAACACTACGCCTACAGCTGCAAGTCCCTTAATCTTAAGCTTACCGCCCAATTCTCCTGACGAAGCTGCCGCAAAAACCATGGATGGAATCATTGAAATAACCATCATCACAGTCATTACAACTGCAAGAAATCTCTTTCTCTCCATCTGTAGTCCTCCTTTTCATTTATAATAAGATTTGTAATTATTCAGCAGCCACTCTGAAGGTACTGAATAATTACAGTTCTGTGATGCTTCTGTGTCTGTCTGCCCTTTTCATTCCCATCACAGACCACAACATCGTTTTTTCTCTGTATAAAAGCATTATAGCATCACATTTTCCGGAAATGTAATCTGTATTTTCTCCCTTAAAACAACTTCAGCCCCTGAGTATCAGAGTTCAATTTTCTCCAATATTCAGGGACCGAACTGTGTTTTACAGTTATTTCTCCGATATATCACGTGATATTCATAATTTGACCGAACAGTTTTTATCCTTCTACTATCAGATATTTTCCATCCGGCAGAGCAAATACTTCACTTGCATCTTCCAGTTCTTCATCTGACATTCCTTCCACATCAGCGCCTGACTCTTCCAGATATTCTCTCACTTCTTCAATAGAATCCACAACCTGCGCCATGCAATCCTCAAGGAATGCTTCCGCTGCTTCATATGATTCTGCTACCGCCTGTGGAAAAAGCTGCTCCTGATTTTCAAGAAACGTATTAATACATTCTTCTGTAAACATTTAAATAACCTCCTCAATCTTTCCCTTTGCCCTGATCAGCTTCTCAAGGACCGGTTCAACCTGTTTCGTCATATAGGACGTAGCTGCCCGTACCCCCTCCTTGGAATGCTCCATGGCAAAGCCATATTTTACCGCTTTAAGCATCTCTATATCATTATATTCGTCTCCGAACGCAATACATTCTTCCGGCGAAATATGATATCTTTTCTGATATTCTCTAATTCCTTTTGCCTTGTTTGTTCCAAAAGGAATAAAATCAATCCACTCATTTCCCGAAGTGACAACAACACATTCTTTTCCAAATCTGTCCATCCAGTATTTCACAGATTCTTCTGTAAGGCCGGCCGGTTCAAACACAGCCAGCTTCATGATAGGAGCCGTCATCTCTTCCATGCTGTTTACAAATCTGCATTCATTTTTTACTTCATATAACATATGGTCATGAAATCTCTTTGTCTTCGGCATCAGGTAGTGGTAATCCTTTGCAGAACAGGTAAACTCGGCATCCTTCTTTTCCAGGATTGCAGAAATAATCTCCCCTGCCAGCTTTCTGTCAAAAGAATCCTGATACAGTACCTCTCCATGATCCACTGCCAGTGCACCATTCTCCGAAATATAGGAAATCTCTGAAGCAACAGGTGCAAACAGCTTTGTCATATTCGGATATTGCCTTCCACTGGCTGCTACAAACATAATCCCCAGTTCCTCTAACTGCCTGATCAGCGAAAAAATTTCTTCAGGCAGAGACTGTGCCTTATGTAAAAGTAACGTCCCATCCAGATCACTTGCAACCAACTTAATCATTTCCATGTTCCTCGCAAATCTTTACCAGATCTGTCGGTTTCTCAGCGACAAGATCTGCTCCATTCTCATTCAGTTCTTTTCGGTCACGAAAGCCCCATAGCGCACCTACTGTATACATTCCTGCTGCTTTACCGGTCTTCATATCTGTACTTGTATCTCCCACATACATGCATTCTTCCGGTTTTACACCAAATTTTTCCGCAACCATAAGCGGACCATCAGGTGCCGGTTTCCTGCGGATTGCTTCACTCTGACCGACTACCATATCAAATTCCCCGTCAAAAAGCTGCGCAATTACTTTCACAGCTGCAGGATGAGGTTTATTTGAACAAACTGCCAGCTTCATTCCATGTTCCTTCAATTTCTTTAAGGTTTCCGGTATGCCCTTATAGGGAACTACTTTATACATCGGATCTGCTTCAAACATTTCCCGGTAAAGCTTCTGTCCCTCATCATAATGCGCAAGTTCCGGATCCCCCGCATCCTTAAGTGCGCGGCGGATCAGCATATTTGCCCCTTCTCCGCTGTAATATCTGAAATTATCCACCGGAAGTGTTTTCAACCCGAATTTTTCCATAATAATATTAGTCACATAAGCCATGGAATCCAGCGTATCAGCCAGTGTTCCATCCAAATCAAATATACATGCTTTAATCATCTTTTGTCATCCTCTTAAGTTAATTCCTGATTTCTTCATTTCATAAAATAATCTGGCAACCGGGAGTCCTACCACATTATTGTAATCTCCGCTGATCCCCTTTACATAAATTCCGAAAAGTCCCTGGATGCCATAGCTTCCAGCCTTATCCATAGGCTCTCCTGTAGCAACATACTCTCTGATCTCCTCATCTGAAACCGGATAAAAAGTCACATCTGTACTTTCATAAAAAGTATGTTCTGTCCAGACTTTTTCTTTCTTTTCCCATACAGAAACGCCGGTATATACCTGATGAGTATTTGCCTGAAGTTTCTTTAATGTATTCACTGCATCCTCTGTATCATAAGGTTTGCCAAGGATCACATTCTCAAACACTACCACTGTGTCAGATCCGATCACAATTGTTCCGTCGGCACTATCTTTCATAGTGCGGATAACTAGAAGCTGCTTTATCCGTAAGCCAGTCTGTTTTACTGCCTCTCCCGGATTGTCTGAGATACGATTCTCATCACCTGATGCAGGCAGCACTTCAAAAATCCACGCCAGCCCGTTCCAACAGTTCTTTTCGTCTGGGTGAAGCAGATGCCAAAATAATTTTTCTCATAATAACCTCTTCTTTCCTGTCATAGTATACCTTGTATCTTTTTGGTATGCAACTGCTTTCATTAACTCTTTCCATAAAATTTCGCTTTTCTTTTTATCTGAAAAGTATTAAAATAACAATAACCTATAGCTGAATAAAATGGTGTCAGGAGTAAAAGATATTTTTATCCTGACTCGCTGTCAAAAATAGGAGAATATCAGAAAGGAGTTTATGATTATCATGGCTAAAATTAATAAATACTGGGGATATGTTGCAATAGGTGCCCTTACAGCAGCTGCTGCCGGTGCTGTAGCTGCCCTTATTGCCAAAAAAGGATCCTGTAAAGAGGATTTTGATTTTGAAGATGACTTTGATGATTTCGATCTGACTGATGAAAAGGAAACTGCTAAGGAAGATCAGGAACCTGCCGAAGATTTCCAGTCCTGGGAACATACAGGCGAACAGTCTGCAACAGATGACACCGAAAGCGAAGAAGCTGCTGATACAGACGATTCTGAGAAGTCTTCCGATAAAGCTGCTGAAGTTGAGATTAAAGATGCAGAAGAGGAAGAAGATGCCGATGAACCCGAGAATTTTGAAGAGACTATGGACGCTGCATCTGAATCTGAAGAATAAACGTTACCGTTCACAGTAACATAACCAAAAAGGAATGTTACTTCACGATTATACAATCGTAGAAGCAACATTCCCTTTTTATTCTGATTATATTACTATTTCAGTCTCATTATGCTTTCGGAAGTTTAAATGAGCTCTTCAGAGACACGATACGGTTGAATACCGGTGCACCCTCTTTAGAATCATGGATATCTGCACAGAAAAATCCTGTTCTTACGAACTGGAAGCTGTCATAGCCTTTTGCTTCCATAAGTGCAGGTTCTACATATGCAGTAACTTTTGTCAGAGAGTTCGGATTTACATTCAGAGAACCATCTTCTTTGTTGTATACACCCTTCTCCTCGTCTACGATATTCTCATAGAGACGTACTTCTGCTTTTCCTGCCTGACTTGCTTCTACCCAGTGAATGGTTCCTTTTACTTTTCTGCCATCCGGCGCATTGCCACCCTTTGTTGCAGGATCATAAGTACAGTGTACAACACGTACAGTTCCATCTTCATCAGCTTCATATCCTGTACAGGTTACAAAATATGCATTCATAAGACGAACCTCTGTGCCCGGGAACATTCTCTTATATTTCTTAGGCGGATCTACCATGAAATCTTCTCTCTCAATATAGAGTTCTCTGCCAAACGGTATTTTACGGGTTCCCAGTTTTTCATTCTCCATATTATTCGGAGCTTCCAGATATTCTACTTCGCCTTCCGGATAATTATCGATCACAAGCTTGATCGGATCAAGAACAGCCATCAGACGTGGACGTTTCAGTTTCAGATCCTCACGGATGCAGTATTCAAGCATTGCATAGTCAACAGAGCTGTTTGCTTTGGATACACCGCAGAGTTCTACAAACATTTTGATGGATTCCGGTGTAAATCCACGGCGGCGCAGTGCTGCGATGGAAACCAGACGCGGATCATCCCATCCGTCTACGATGCCTTCCTCTACCAATTTCTTGATATAACGTTTACCTGTAACTACATTTGTCAGATACAGTTTTGCAAACTCAATCTGCTTCGGTGGCTGTGGGTATTCCAATTCTTTTACAACCCAGTCATACAGTGGTCTGTGATCCTCAAACTCCAGAGTACAGATGGAATGTGTGATTCCCTCAATCGCATCCTCGATGGGATGGGCGAAATCATACATTGGATAGATGCACCATGTATCACCTGTTCTGTGGTGAGTCATATGAGCAACACGATAGATAACCGGGTCGCGCATATTCATGTTCGGAGATGCCATATCGATCTTGGCACGAAGTACTTTCTCTCCGTCTGCATATTTACCTTCTTTCATCTCTTCAAAAAGCTGCAGGTTCTCTTCTACGCTTCTGTTTCTGTATGGACTTTCTTTACCCGGCTCTGTAAGAGTTCCACGATATTCACGGATCTGATCTGCTGTCAGGTCACATACATAGGCTTTGCCTTTCTGGATCAGCTTTACAGCAGCTTCATACATCTGTCCGAAATAGTCAGATGCAAAAAACAGTCTGTCTTCCCAGTCTGCACCAAGCCATTTGATATCTGCCTTGATGGATTCTACAAACTCACTCTTTTCTTTGGTCGGGTTTGTATCATCAAAACGCATGTTGAACTTGCCGTTATATTCCTGTGCAAGACCATAGTTTAAAAGAATAGATTTCGCATGACCGATATGAAGATATCCATTCGGTTCCGGCGGGAAACGCGTATGCACGGTATCATAAACACCCTCTGCTAAATCTTTATCAATGATATTCTCAATAAAATTTTTGGAAACTGTTTCGTTCTCCATCTTTTTCCCTCCTGTTGTCGTATTTTATACTGTTTTTTCACACATCTATATATAAAAAATACAACTGAATATTTTTTATGTCGAATGAATTTATATTATCATTGGAAATTCCATCTGTCAACCGTTTACACAACAGTAGACAGGCCTTATATTTCTCAGACGTTACTGTTCACTCCGTTCACAGTAACGTAGCCAAAATTCATTCCAGATTGCCTGTGGCAATGGAATTTTGGCTTGTATGTCTCGGGATTTTGGCATATTCATGCCAAAACACCTCGCGGGACAGTGGTGTGTGAACAGTAACTTTTTATTTGTTTCAGAATGTTTCAGAATCACTTGCATATTGATTTCCTGATCTGCATATGCTATAATGCCAGTAGGCGAAAAGAAATAGCAAGTCCATGTAGACAAAAAGAATGAAGCCCTCAGTAGTGCGAATACTGGGGGCTTCTTCTTATTTTTTATGGCAGACAAGAAACTGCCAGGTTAGTGTTGCCCTACTTATCTCCGTCTAACCATTTGCAATCATAATAGGCGGCTATGCTTGCCATAAAGGAGACAAGAAAAGAAATAGCAAAATTCTCCATATAGACTTCACCTCCTCCCGTTGCCGGGTATCGGTTGGACAACACTGTAAGTATAACATATCTCTTGTCATTCTGGAAGTACAAACAGTTCTTATAAGTATATCAAAACTTCTGTTCTGATTACTTTTGAGTTACTGAAGTTCAAGAAATCCTTTTTTTAAGCAATAAAAAAAGCTGATGACGGGAATTGAACCCGTGACCCCTTCCTTACCAAGGAAGTGCTCTACCTCTGAGCCACATCAGCATTGTGTCGGATTTACCGCTCACATTTAAATATATTACCAGAACTTGTTTATATTGTCAATCCCTATTTTTAACTTTTTGATTTTTATTTTTGGTTTTATACAGATATCTTTCTATTTTTGATATTGCTCCAACTGCTCTCTGATCTTGGTTCGGATACGCTGTAATGCATTATCTATGGATTTGGGTGTTTTTCCCATGATCCGGGCAATCTCTCCGTATCCGTTTCCTGCCAGATAATATTCAAGAACCTGGTTCTCCATTGGACTTAACGTTGCTGTTATCTCCTGCTCCAGATCCTGGACATTCTCCTGGTCAATAATGATAGACTCCGGGTTCTCTCCCCAGTTATCTCCAAGATGTTCTTCATTTTCCCCATCCTGTTCGCTGAGGGAAATATAGGAATTCAGCGGCTGGTGCTTCTGCCTGTTGGAACTCTGGATGGCGTTGTAGATCTGTCTGTCCACACATATACTGGCAAAGGTCTGGAATGCAGCATCCCTGTCCGGCTGGTAATCGCGGACTGCCTTAAACAGTCCGATCATGCCTTCCTGTATCAGGTCATCGTTCTCCCCGCCTATCAGGAACATGGTCCTTGCTTTCTTGCGGACCATGTTCTTGTATTTTTCCATCAGATAGTCGAGGATTTCTGATTCCCCGTTTTTGAAACGGGAAATTAATTCTTCATCTTTAATTCCGTCATACTGTTTCATCAATTTAACCCTTCCGTTTTTCTGAAAATCTCTATCATTCGCCCAGAGGGCTTCTTATAGCATAACAATATTGTGGAATAATTTTCTGCTGCAAAAATTCCTCTTAATAATCGCTGCACATCCTCACGAAGCCTTTATCTCAGTCTGAGATAAACTTACTTCTTCTGCAGTCTCTGACGTACAATCTCATATCCAAGTACTCCGGCTGCCACAGATGCATTGAGGGAATCAATGTCACCCTTCATAGGAATAGATGCCACGAAATCACACTTCTCACGGATCAGTCTGCTTACACCTTCACCTTCATTGCCAATCACTACGCCGATCGGACCTGTCAGGTTAAGATTGTACATGGTTTCACCGCCCATATCTGCACATACAAACCACATGCCCTGTTCTTTCAGTTCATCGATGGTATGTCCCAGATTGGTAACTTTTGCAACAGGTGTATAGTTTAATGCACCTGCTGAAGTCTTGGCAACTGTGGAAGTCAGGCCAACTGCTCTTCTCTTGGGAATAATCACCCCATGTGCACCTGCAAGGTTTGCTGTACGGATGATCGCACCAAGATTATGAGGATCCTCAATATTATCCAGGATAAAGATAAACGGATCTTCTCCTTTTTCCTTTGCCTTCGCAAGAATATCTTCTACACTTGCATATTCATAGGCTGCCACCTGAGCGATCACGCCCTGATGTGCGCCTGTCTCGCTTAACTGATCCAGACGTTCTTTTGCCACATAATTAATAATCGTATCTTTTTTTCTTGCCTCTCTGGCAATAGTGCGGACCGGTCCGTCCTGGCATCCGTCCAGGATAAAAAGCTTATCTACACATTTGCCGGAACGAAACGCTTCCAGAACCGCATTGCGTCCTTCTATCTGTTCACTCATATCTTATCCTCTCCAATCCCTGCACGGACCAGTTCTATGATCCTGCTGAAATCATCTTTTAAATATAAATAGCCCATCAGAGCTTCAAACCCTGTTGCCCTGCGGTAGTCTGCCATGGTTGCATGTTTAGCCATTGTAGGAGAATGAGCATTCCTTCCTCTTCTGTAAACGCTGTGTTCCTCCTCTGTAAGCATGGGCTCGATTACTTCCATCATGGAAGACTGAGTTCCTGCCTTAACCAGACTGCTGGCTTTTCTGTGAAGCTGGTTTACCGGACAGTTGCCTTTTTTTACAAGGATCGTGCGGATCACCAGTTCATAGACGCCATCTCCGATATACGCCAATGTCAGCGGAGAATAGGTGCGTAAGTCTTTATCCTCCAAATGAAATACCTGATTAAGCAAACCTTTCAAACTACTTAAACTCTCTTCATTAAGCCCGTTTATCTCACTCATATTATTCAAGCTCGCTTCCATTTTACTCCCTCGCGGGTATCCTTAAGGATGATTCCCTTAGCCAGAAGCTCATCTCTGATCTCATCTGCTCTTGCGAAATTCTTTGCTTTTCTTGCTTCCTGACGCTCTGCGATCAGGTCTTCGATTTCTTTATCAAGGATTTCTTCTGTTTTCACAGCCTTCAGACCAAGTACATCGCATAATTTCACCATTGTGTCAAGAAGTGCTCCTGCAAATTCTGCGGAACTTGCCTCTGATACATTTGTATTTGCAAATTTAACCAGTTCAAAAATTGCTGCCAGTGCATCTGCTGTGTTGAAATCATCATCCATAGCTTCTTCAAATTTCTTTACGAATTCCTGTGCCTGTGCAAGCAGTTCTTTCTCTGCATCTGTTGCAGTTTCTGTCTGTGCTGCTGCTTTTCTGTCCTTTAAGTTTGCTGCTGCATCTGTGATACGTTCTAATGCATTCTTTGCAGCTTCCATCAGATCTGCGCTGAAATTCAGCGGACTTCTGTAATGTGCGTTCAGCATGAAGAAACGAAGCACCTGCAGGTCATACTGTTCACTGATCTCACGAACAGTACGGAAGTTTCCAAGAGACTTGGACATTTTTCTGTTATCAATATTTAAGAATGCATTGTGCATCCAGTATTTTGCAAAGATTTTGTCGTTGCAGCATTCACTCTGTGCGATCTCGTTCTCATGGTGAGGAAAGATCAGGTCTTCTCCGCCTGCATGGATATCAATCTCATCACCAAGGTATTTTTTCGCCATAACAGAACACTCAATATGCCATCCCGGACGTCCGTCACACCATGGTGAAGGCCAGGATGGTTCTCCCTCTTTCTTCGGTTTCCAGAGAACAAAATCCAGTGGATCTTCTTTCTGGTCTTCACCGGATACCTGCAGAGAACGGAAGCCGGACTGCAGATCATCCAGGTTCTTGTGCGAAAGTTTGCCATATTCTTTGAACTTCTTAACTCTGAAATAAACAGTACCGTCTGCTGCCGGATAAGCATATCCCTTATCAACCAGAGTCTGGATCATACTGATCATTCCGTTGATTTCCTGTGTTGCCTGTGGATTGGTTGTGGCAGGTTTTACATTCATGCCATCCATATCTTTCTTACACTCTGCAATATAACGCTCGGAAATTTCCTGTGCGCTTACGCCCTCTTCGATTGCTTTCTTGATGATCTTGTCATCTACGTCTGTAAAATTGGAAACATAGTTTACTTCATATCCTTTGTATTCCATATATCGGCGTACGGTATCGAAGATGATCATCGGACGTGCATTTCCGATATGGATCAGGTTGTATACAGTCGGACCGCAGACATACATACGAACTTTTCCCTCTTCAAGAGGTACGAATTCTTCTTTTCTACGTGTCAGTGTGTTAAAAAGTTTCATGTTCTATTCCTCCAGTTTTCTCTATCATTAACTCTCTTTTCTTTCATTAAGAAGACAGATTGCCTGAGACGCAATTCCTTCTTCTCTTCCCGTAAATCCCAGTTTTTCCTCTGTAGTGGCCTTAATGTTCAGCTGAGACTCATTGATTCCCATTGCTTTCGCCATATTGGCTCTCATCTGTGGAATATGAGGTGCCATCTTTGGTTTCTGTGCAATGATCGTTGCATCTATATTTCCGATCTCATAGTGGTGTTCTCTCAAAAGCTTCGTCACATGCTCCAGCAGCAGAATACTGGAAATTCCTTTATATGCAGGGTCTGTATCCGGAAAATGTTTTCCGATATCGCCCAGTGCAGCAGCTCCCAGAAGTGCATCCATAACTGCATGGATCAGTACATCTGCATCTGAATGTCCCAGGAGGCCTTTCTCCCAGTCTATCTTCACACCACCCAGGATCAGATTTCTGCCTTCGGTCAGCCTGTGTACATCATATCCCATTCCAACACGCATCATATTATTCTCCTCTGATTTCCAGCATTTTGCTGATTCTCAATAAACTTAATCTTCTCCTTGTATAAGGAGCAAGTCGGAGGCTTGGCAGAACAGCTGCTTCATCAAGTCCGATATCATAGACTGTCTTCGCACATCCTGCTTTCTCCAGCAGATGAAACATATCCTGCTCATTGGGAAGTTCGTCAATGATCTCTGCGATCCCATCCAGACACTCTTCCAGATGTTTCGGAGAAATGGACTCCAGCAGTTCCGGCTCATTTTCTTTCTTTATCTCCTCCAGAACCCCTTTCTTTCCGAAGGTTTCTTTCAGAAGCTCCTCGTCCTCATTCTCATATGGTTTTGCGTGACATCTTCCCTGTGTGATGGCTGCAGCGATACGCTTGTATTCTTCCAGTACAAGAAGTGCTGCTACAGAAACCTTCTCTCCGTGGAGTGCATCCAGCGGACCATTGATCACTTCCATATCCCACAGATGTGTGACCTGGTGCTCTGCACAGGACGCAGGCCTTGAATTACCAATCATCTGCATTGCAAGTCCGGAAAGAATCAATGCATACATAAGCTGTTCGCATTCATCTTCCTCTCCCTCTGTAATATCCTGAATCGAAGATTTCACAGTTTTTAACGCTTTCTCTTCCAGCTTTACAGTTTCGCGGCAAAAATACTCTCCGGTGACCAGGTTCGCGATCTTCCAGTCTGCAAGACAGATGTATTTCGCCATCAGGTCTGAAATCCCGGCTGCAGTCAGGCGCTGTGGTGCTTTTGAAAAAATATCTGTATCTGCATATACACAGATCGGAGCTACTGAAGGCACAGTCTTCTTTACTCCATCCAGGGTCATTGCTGCTACTGTTGTTACAAATCCATCTCCACTTGCTGCGGTAGGCACTGAAATGAAAGGTACTTTGTAATTATGTGCAATATAACGGCTGATATCATGGATCGTGCCTGCTCCTACTGCAAGGATCAGGTCAATGTCCTCTTCCATGTTGTTCTCCACAATTTTTATTGCATGCCGGTCTGCCTGAAGTCCCTCTGCATCCAGAACAAGTACCTGGCACCTGTCATAGATATCCTCCATAAGTTCTTCTGTTGCTGCATAGGTATTGGTATCGCAGATGACCAGCGGAGATATGTACTCTCTGAGTATTCCCTCCGACATCTCTTCTTCAAGCTTCTCTACAGCTCCGGCTTCTATCAAAATCTCTTTCACTGCAATCTGGTGTTCCCTGCCGCAGCTGCAAGGTCGGGCAAAATCGTCCGCATCAACTCGCATTTAAATTCTTCCTCCTGACTTTCCTGAATCAAGCGGATAAAATCATCCGTTTGACTATCTGCTCATAATTGAATAATTGTTTCACAGCCTGATTCGGTTAAACTTTTTTTTATAGGCATAGTTCGTTGGTATTATACATGATTTTCCTATAAAAATCAATCATTCCGCGCAGGTCTGGCGGCTACAGGTTCAAATAATTATATACAATCTTTGAAATCTTCTGTATATTCGTCACCGCCGTTTCCTCCGGACAGCCTTCTGACATAATACACAGAATGTATGTTGTCTTTTCGCCATAGACAATTGCGATATCGTGCTGATCCTGATCTGTCTCACCGGTCTTGTTGGCAGATTTTATCCATCCGGAAGTCCCTGGGGGATTTTCCAGGTGTTTTCCTGATTTGACAGAAGATTTAACATTTCTCTGACGCCTCTTTGCTGACTCATTCCCCCTTGTTAGATTTTTTCAAGTCAGAGTGCCGCTAATC
>ENA-OQJR01000075-OQJR01000075.1-human-gut-metagenome-genome-assembly--contig:-NODE-75-length-25896-cov-4.722186_pt1 | contig 25896 bp, 25 predicted proteins | sample MGYA00242614_ERZ504781 | MGnify/ENA primary metagenome ERZ504781 (study PRJEB26092, sample SAMD00036365) | human gut metagenome | host: Homo sapiens | study: EMG produced TPA metagenomics assembly of...
CCTTGCGGTAATGCGTGTTCCCGGCGATCTCGTCGCAGCGCGAGAGCATCCAGGAGGTGAGTTTCCGGTACGATTCCGCGTTGGGCATGGGGACCATGAGGTTGCGCCTGAGGAACCCGACCGCGTTCTCCACGTTGCCCTTCTCCCACCCGCTGGCCGGGTTGCAGAACCTGACCTCGACCCGGTAATGCTCGACGAACCGTTGGAACACGTCCACGATGGTGATTCTGTCTCACGCGACCCGGTGCGCGGCGCCGGTGGCGTTGCCGAACACCAGCACGCGCGGCGCCAGGCCGATATGCCCGAACACGGTCTCCAAACCCTCGCACACGCATTCGGCGTTCTCCCCGGGCAGCGCGACCACCCAGCGCATGTTCAAATACGGGAACGCCACCACCAGGCAATGCACTTCACCCGAGCTCCCTTGATGCAGGCCAGGCCTTCGCCGAAATCGACCTGCGCGATGCCCGGCTCCCATCGCAGTTCCATGAAACCGTCGCCCGGATCCCTCCAATCCCGCTTCCGCTGCTGCACATAGCGCTGCACGAGCTGGTACGAGCCCTCGTAGCCATGCTCGTCCCGCAGCCGGTGCCGGACCCGCATCGCGGTATGGCGCTGCTTGCGCGGCATCAACCGGTCCGACTCCAACCACTTGTCGATCACCGGCTTGAACGGGTCCAGCTTCGACTTCGCCTTCGCGTGTTCGGGCGGCTTGGGCGAGCAATCCTCCAATTCGGCGTACTTCCCGGCCGTCTGCCTTGACACTCCGACCTCCTTGGCTGTCCGACGCCAGGAAACACCCTGCGCGTCGAGAATCCTGATATGTTGTTGCACGGGCGTCGACACCGTCATATTATTCCTTTCCTCCCCTGGGAAAACCACTACCAACCAGGGAATCTAATAGGGACGAAACGGGCCGACGCCCTTTTGCGCCAAGGGGCGATAAAACGGTCAACTTCTTGCCGGTAACCCGGCCAACACCATCGCGGTAACTCGGCTCACATCACATTGAACACAAACAAACAATGATCGTCTCCCGCATCACCGCGTTCTCCAGCCGCAGGACCTCCACCTGCCGGCGCAGCTCCTCCACGTCATCACCGGCCGTGGGCACCGGTCCGGCCGGAGCCGGCGCGTTTCTTCCGTTCATCAGTCCCAGTATCCCCTCGCTCCGGTAGCGGCGCATCCACTGGTACATGCTCGTCAGCGTGCAACCCGTGTCGTGCGCCACGCGGGCGAGAGGCTCGCCGCCCAGCGCGCGTCTGGCCGCGTTCGTCTTGCACTCCAGCGTATACGAACGCCTGCATGCGCCCGTGTAGCGCGGGTCCTCGCGAACCCATTTCGCCAGCGCCCCCTCGGACCGGGTAGCCGAGCTCGGTGACGACCTTCCTGATGGTCATGCCCTCCATGAAATGCAGGTCAACGGCCCTGCGCCAATCCTCCCTCGAAAACATGCGGGCTCCAATCCGGGCGCCCAAACGTCCAACTCTTCGTCCGCACCCCTGCCTTTGTGAAAAAATGCTAGTCAGTGTCTGGTACAGACTCGCTTCATATGCTCTGCTGGTACACTCTGTAGATATGGCAAAAAGAATTCTCGTCACTGGAGCCGGCGGTTACATTGGTAGGCACGTCGTTAAAGCACTGCTTGATAATGGACAGGATGTTATCGCCTCTGATCTTCGACTCAACGATGTTGACAGTCGTGCGGAACACATAGAAACCAATCTATTCGAGTCTGACAGCAATATTTATTCCACGCTTGGAAAACCGGATGTTTGCCTGCACATGGCTTGGCGCGACGGTTTTAAACACAACTCCGATAATCATATGGGTGATTTGTCCTCCCATTACCGGCTCATCAAGAACATGCTGGATGGAGGTCTTCCTCAAATCGCCGTTATGGGAACTATGCATGAAGTCGGATATTGGGAAGGTGCTATTGATGAGCACACCCCTTGTCACCCAGCTTCCATGTATGGTATCGCGAAAAATGCCCTGCGTGAGGCTACGCTCATGCTCGCACAAGAGCATAATGCGACCGCACAATGGCTCCGCGCATATTACATTGTCGGGGACGATCTACGCGGCAGCTCTATCTTCTCCAAATTGCTGCAAGCCGCACATGATGGCAAGCCTTCCTTCCCCTTCACGACGGGTAAAAATAAGTACGACTTCATCGATGTCGACGAACTTGCACGGCAAATAAGCGCAGCGGTCTCTCAACAAGAGGTAACCGGCATTATCAACTGCTGCACCGGGAACCCCATATCTTTGGCTGAGCGTGTCGAGCAATATATCAAAGACAATAATCTCAACATCACACTGGATTATGGAGCGTTCCCCGATCGTCCCTACGATTCTCCTGGTGTATGGGGTGATGCCACCAAGATTCACGAGATTCTTGCGGCACGATAAATCAACCAATATATGGATTGGGGCGGGCTCCATTGCGATGGAACCCGCCCCAATCCATATCTGCCATCAGCAACCACTCATTGGGCTATCTCTCAACCTTTTGGAGCATCCGCGATACATATGCCACTGTTGCATTAGTCACACGTAAGAGCACCCAAGACAAGACCACGATGATGAGCATATCCGCCGCAAATAGCAGATAAGCATTGGACATGCCCAGACTGCTGGGATTGACAATGGTGTAGACCTGCATAATGACCTGATGATGAACCAAGAAAATCGCATAGGAATACTTCGATAGTGAGCCTATAACCACTCGAATGGGCTGATGGTCAAACCACTGCGAGATCCACACCAGGAACAGGAAGAAGACCACACCCACCAATGTGACCGCCACATTTCCCTTCAAGATATCAGCGAACTGCTGTACCGCGAGAAGTACCACTGCAGCCGCGCCCACTACATGAGGCACTTTCTTGATAAAGCGGACAAAATACATGCCGAAAGCAAGTTCAGGCAACCGGGTGGTCAGCAATATATCAGATGGCATGCCGTGCAAGTTCGGACGCAATACGACTGTCAGCATATACAACACGGCGATGATAATGCCAGTGATCCAGGGATGATACTTTACTCCATACCTCAACAGAGGAAATACAGCATAGAACAGTAGAATAAAACCCAGAAACCATTCACCAAGCGTATAAAATGTCGGTATTCCGGCATTAGACAGGTATCCATCCATTCCAATCACAGAGAGCAGCACACTGTATTTTGGGGCTTGTGCCGCGACGATGCCGCCTTGGCGCAAGAACAAATACACATTAGCTATGATGAAAGCAATCCAGAACATTGGAAAGATTGACTTGCATCGTTTCCAATAGAACTCCTTCAGATCCAGCTTCTCTGCATCCTCATGCGAATACATCAATGCAGCGCCAGAAATAATGAGGAACTGGGAGACACCGAGCGAACCGATGTAAATGCCGAACGGAGAGTTCGCAAAAATCGGGTGTTCCACTAGATATGGATTATTGAAATGCGTGATGACAATCAGTATCGCAGACAGTCCGCGCACCCAGTCCAGGTAGAACAGCCTCGGCTTGCGTTTCGTGACATTATCCGCCATGTTACTCATCCTCATTTATACCCAATTGTTTGCGATGCAACTTCACCAGTGCCGGTCCTATCACCGGAACATTTTTGATAATATTTCTTATCACTCGCAGTAATGTGTTACGGAATCGCTTGCCCTCAGCAATGGCGACGCAGGTCTGCTGCAAGTCCTCACGAATCCATGGCACGGTAATGACCTTCACCACTTCTCGCAGCTCGTATGACAGATTCGTGATCTCGATACGCGCATAACGATCAGAGAAAATATACGCCGGATAATATCCATTGGCCTGCGGTACATACCCATAAGCACGCTCGATGAAATGCAACAACGTGCCATCTACCTTGTTAGGCTCCGGCGGGAAGTCCTCATATTTCCATCCATGATCCAGCAAGCCACGAAATGCCTCCGGGCGGAACCAGAACATGGTACCCATCGGAGCCACCGGCTCCTTGTTGGCATTCAGTGGAACATGCATGTTCAGCGTTTGTTCTAGGAAGTCCTTAGTCCCGGGAAAATTCGGCCCCCATGGGAACGTGTATCCCGGGAAATAGCTGGCATGGTTCGGCGGAGTCGGCATAGCGATGCCGAGACGCGGATTCTTCTCGAACAAATCGATAACGTTGGAGACATACTCCTTGCTAGCAAGGATATTCTCATAACATTTATACGCGAACCCGTCACCGATGCTCTGAGGAGACAGCTGCGTGACCTTCTTGTCATGGGCGAAGCAGACGTAATCATATTGGAACAGGTCCTCCCCACAACCAACCAGCAAGGAGCTGACGTCACGGCCTCTGTTCTCAATCACCCTGACATCGAAGCGATACGGGAACTGCTTGCAGTATTCACGCACGATTTCTGCATTCGCCTCGGATCCAACCGTGATGATGATGTCACAGCCTTCGGGCATCGACTGGATATAGCGGAACGTAGACTCCAGTAGATCCATGTAATAGACATGAATAGCGAGCGCTATTTTCTTGCCTTCCGGCAGAGGAACGCTCAGCGACTGCGACAGCACATAATCAAGGTGCAGGTTCTTCATCAAATCGGCGACGTTCATCGTACGAAGCGCGTTCTGCCAGATCAGGTCCACATCATAGTCGGTATGGTCCCGCAGATATTCATATAGGTCCAGTGCGGCGTTGCCCACGGACTGAGTCATCACATCACGATACCCGTGGAAGAACGAGCGGCGTTTGAAAATCGGGCAACGCTTCTCTGCAACCAAACGTTTCGCAGCATAGGTGATGGGGCCGTATGTGAACCCCTCCAGATCGGAGGTATCGACATACACGTCCCATTTGAATCCCTTATCGGCAAAACGCTTGGTGAACAGGGATTCGTGCAGACCCACAGAATCGTAATAATCGTTGATGGGAGGAATGCTGTCCCAGTAATCTCTGAACGCCTGGCTTGTGTGCAAGCTTTTGCGATAGGCGTGGAAATGTGACTGAATATGTTCCGGCAGATAGGGATACGGGCTGCGTCCAAAAGGATCGTGCTCAACACGATGGAATTTGGTGATACCCCAGAAATCCAAATCCCGCTTGCTCATCGCCTCGAACATTTCGGAGAACGGATACACCGGCCCCATAATGGTGGCGTTGAATAGTACAATCTCATCGAACTGTTCCAGCTTGTGCCAGCCGTAACTGTCCAAAGCGGTTTTGTATGCCCATACATCAAAACCCTTGTTCTCTCGCACAATCAGCTTGCTGGTGTACCGCAGCAGTTTCTCGCGCCCTGCATCATTCAACTTTCCATTGCATACAATGGTCAGGTCGGAGAAGTGTGGCATGAAACCATCAAGCAGCTTCAGCACATAGTCGTCCACGACCCCTTGAGCGTCGTAAAAGAAGAAAATTCCCAGACGATTGATAGGCGTATCAGACGTAAGAATCATGGATTGCTCTATTCCTCTTCTAAGTGAAGTAAACAGACACGAGAATATCATATGGGCCCGTTATCATTACTGGCATCCGTCCCTCAGCCAGTATGATGAATACTGATTAGCTGTACCGTATCTGGATACTGGAGGAATGATGGGCAGAATAGCGCTATGCGGGGTCTTCGATATTCCCAACTACGGAGACCACCTCTTTCCCCTGGTATTGCGCAAGGAGCTCTCACGCCGAGGATACACCGGTAACGTGGTGTTGTTCTCACCGTTCCAAACTGAGGAAAGCTTCGTGGAGAACTCCAACGTCCACTCGCTTGACGATCTCGAACGTATGCATATGGAAGAACCATTTTCCGCCATCGTTGTGGGCGGGGGGGAGATCATCCACTGGCATCGCTTTGGGCAAAAACGCACCTTCAGCAGTACCGACTTTGAGGCTTATCCTATGGATAAGGTCTGGCTTGTCCCTTGCTTCATGAAGATGAAATACAATGTTCCATTGCTGTGGAATGCGCCCGGCATTCCTTTTGACTTTGAAGCGGATAAGACTCTTGCCCACTACCTGTTCAGCAATATAGATTATTTGAGCGTGCGCAATGATTTTTCCAAGCAGGTGCTGATCGACTGCGGCATATCGGATACGACCATTCAGCGTGTGCCCGATACTGGTTTCTCACTGAGGAATGTCGCAGCCGATCAGGAGCTTCAGGATGCGTGCAACCGTGTGTTCCCTGAACTACAACATTATGCGGTGTTCCACTGCAACCGTTTCATCCCGGAACCCGAAATCGACAATGTTGTGGCTACGCTCAGGGAATTGCATGACGATGGCTATGAAATCGTGCTGTTGCCACTGGCCTATACACATGGCGATGAGGATATCCTCCGCACCATCCACGATATCTGCCCATTCCCTTGTCTCATCCCTCAACACCCGCTTTCCTTGCTGGAAATCATCGGCATTCTGTCAAGCTGCGAAATCTATGTAGGCACCAGTCTGCATGGATCCGTAACTGCATCCGTATTTGGACGTAAAACGGTGAGTTTCGATTACCAGCAGACCAAGAAGACTCAAGACCTGTATCACCAACTTGGACGTGACGCTTTCTATGTCACTGATGGTAATAAGCTCGCAGGAACCGTATCGGACGCTTTAAAGACACAGCAACCAGTCGATTTCTCCGATATTCAGCAACAGCTCAATCACCATTTCGACAAACTGTTCACACTGATTACACAAGGGAACATCATCACTCCGAACCCTTCTTCGCAGGCTGCACAATTCTCGGATCTGGTGCAGAAATGCTTTGACGCAGAATATCGATCCATCGGGTTGGCACAACGAATCGACGAGCTGAACATCGCATTGAAGAGAAACGAGGAATTCGTGAATTACTTCAAACCGCGAGCTGAGTATTTCGAGAGTGAGCTGAACAAACAGCTAAGCCGAGTATATGAGCTTGAGGAACTTCAACAGCACCCGATGAAAATAATATCGCAGAACATCAAAGATAAGTGAGGAATGCCAAATGACAGCATCGATCAGCATGGATACAACGGCTCCACGCGTAAACCGAAATGCCGCTGGCCCCTTGGCAGGTTATTCATTGCGAGGATTTCTGCAATTTATCACGCACAATACCGGACAATTAGTCGTCGCCGCGCTATTCCTTCTATTGGCATTTGGGCAGAAGTTATTCAGCAATACCTTTTCCATTGACACCCAGGGTATCATTCAAAATAATGATGCACTATACAGGTCGTGGTTTGAGCTTGAACGCTTCGGCTTGGTATTGTTCAAGAAACTGACCGGTACCTACCTCTATAACAATGCGCTAGCCTCGTTCACCATGGTGGTATTCTTCGGCATGTCTGCCGTAGTATGGGCATATTTCCTATGCTCAGCTTCTCGCGACACAAAGCTGCAACCAGCATTCTTCATGATTCCTTATGTTGTCTCACCTATTTTCGCTGAAATGTTAGGATTTCTGTTACAGGGCCCGGAAATCTCCATCGCGGCTGTACTGACTGCAATCTCTTTAATGATGTGGGCCAACGCGGCAACCAACCGCAGCATAAAACGTCGTATTCCGTTAGTCATAGCTGCCATTGTGTGCGCTACGATTTCATTTACAATGTATCTTGCCATGGTCACGATTTTCATTACTGGCACTGCCATGCTCTATGTATTGCGATTTGGCAGTCGCGCTCAGTGGGACGAACAGAAAAAATCTTCTTGGATTTTTTTGATAGGCAGCATTCTCATCTTCGGTGCGTCATATCTTGCGTATAGATTGCTCAATGCAGTTGCTATGCATCTTGCCGGCGTAACAACCAATGCCTATATATCCGACCAATCACGCTGGGGTAAAGATTCGTTTGGCACAATAATCCGCAATATCGTCCACCATGCGCAGGAGTTGTATTCTGGATCCGGCATCTTTTACAGCGTATTGTTCCCTGTCATTGCAATTATCTTCGCGGTTGGAGCAATAATATGCGCGATTCGCAAACGCATTACTGTTCTTGCGGTATTGGTATCTATACTGCTACTGCTAGCTCCGATGATTATGTCCATTGTGTTTGGCGCCGCTCCATCCGTACGCACAGAAATGACTTATCCACTAGCTTTCTCATTTATTACGGCGGTTTCGTTCGCCATTATCACTTGTATTATTCAAAGAAATGCAAAGTCTATTGTCAAAATTATTCCTTGGATCTTAATTATCGCTATCGGTTGGAATCAGGCGCTGATAACGAGCAGAATTTTTTACACGGAAAATATTGTCTTCAACCAAGATGTGCTTACAGCACAAGCAATAAAGTCTCGTATAGATAAATTAGGACTCGGAGAACGTCCTGATGAGCCACTTGTATTCGTGGGAAATCACGTTGCCAAATGTAATCCAGATTGTTATTCGGCTAATCAGCTTGGCCTTACTGGCCGTTCTATGTTGGAAATCGGTTTCTCCACTGAGCATGGGACCGGCATAAAGAAACAATTCATGGCCGATATACTCGGAGTTTATTACAACAGCGCAACATCTCAGCAAATAGAACAGAGCGAAAGGCTAGCTGAATCGATGCCCCATTGGCCAGATCCTGGAAGCGTGGCAGAAAAAGATGGCATCGTCATCGTCAATTTCTGAGAGTCTTCGCCAGTTTGTGTGGTGAGGGATTGGGCCCTGGTGTCGTTGCCGGGGTTTCCTGTATGCGGGTATGAAAGGGGCGTTCTCCTGTTAGGTTTATTTCCGCCAAGACACAAAACCGAAAATACAGAGGAACGCCTGGATAAGGGGCTGCGGACATTTTCTTGGAGATGATCACGCAGCCGTTCCTTGGCTCTGACGGTATTGTACCGGGCTCATCCAACCCAGTGATTGCTTGATGCGCTCATGGTTGTACCAATGGATGTACTCGTCGATCAGGGCGAGCGCCTCGCCGCGGGGTCGTTCCTCCCGCTTCTCGGGGTGGACGGCCTCGACCTTCATCCGTCCGAAGAAGCCCTCCGCGGCCGCGTTGCCCGGGCTGCGGCCCTGGTAGGGGGCTGCGCACGTTTTCTTGGAGATAATCACGCAGCCATTCCCTGGCTCTGACGGTATTGTACCGGGCTCATCCAACCCAGTGATTGCTTGATGCGCTCATGGTTGTACCAGCGGATGCAGTCGTCGATCAGGACGAGCACCTCGTCGCGGGTACGTTCCTCCCGATGCCCGGGATAGACGGATTCCGTCTTCATTCGACCGAAGAACCCCTCCGCGGCGGCGCCGTCCGGAGAACAGCCCTTCGCGCCCGTCGACCGCGCCGGGCCATACCGTTCCATGAGGCCCAGCCATCCGGGCCACCGGTAATGGCAGCCGCGGCCGGAATGCGCCTGTGCGTGATCGAATAAAGGTGTTCACTGTCGGCACTTGTTCCTGAACACCCTGAGCGTTCAATCTGGACGGTGTCGGCGGTGATGGCGCCGGTGGAATGAGGACATCGGCATCGTGCGGTTCCTTGGTGGATTCCCGAGTGCCTGTCAACCAGACTGATGGTTCTCGGGAGGAAAGGAAATGACGGCACCGGTGTGTGTCCGACGGCGTATCAGGCAGCTCGACCGCCAGGGCTTGAGCCACAGGGAGATATCGCGGAAACTCGGCGTATCGCGCACGACCGTGGCCAGGTACGCCAACCACGGGGATTACTCTCCCGAGCCCCTTGGCTCGGGGCATGCGGGCAGGTCGCTGGTCGACGCGGGGTATTCGGCCGTCGTGGACGGGTGGCCGGCCGCGGATCTGCGCATGCCCGTCAAGCAGCGTCATACCGCGACGCGCGTGTGCGAGCGGCTCGTGGCGGAGTGCGGGTTCACGGGCTCGTATTCGTCGGTGCGGCGCTGGGTCAAGCGTTGGAGGCGGGAGCATCGCATGGAGTCGGACGGCTTCGCCGAGTTGGAGTGGGCGCCGGGAAGCGCGCAGGTCGATTTCGGCCAGGCCAGGGCCGTGGTCGCCGGAGTCGAACGCGTGGTGCATTTCCTGGTGGTGTCGTTCCCGTATTCGAACATGCGCTGGGTGGTCGCCCTTCCCGGCGAGACCTCGGAGTGCGTGTGCCAGGGTTTGCTGTGGATCTTCGAGCGCATGGGCATGGCGCCTAGGGTGGTGGTGTTCGACAACGCCACCGGCGTGGGCCATCGCAGGCCGGACGGCACGGCCGCCCGGACCCGCTTGTTCTCCCTGTTCTGCGCGCATTACGGGTTCGGGCCGCGGTTCCGCGACCCGTATTCCGGCCACGGGAAGGGCAGTGTGGAGAACGCCGTCGGCTTCGTCAGGCGCAACCTGATGGTGCCGATGCCGTCGGCCGAGAGCTTCCAAACGCTGACGCGCGTGTGGCTTGACGAGTGCGAACGCGTCGCCGGATCGGATCACTGCCGGCATGATGTTCCGGTGATCGAACTGTTCGAGGCGGAGAAGGACCACATGCGTCCATTGCCCGGCGTGCGGTTCGACCCGTGCGACTGGAGGAGCGTGAAGGCCGACAAGACCGGCGCCGTCACGATCGACGCGAACCGGTATCCGGCCGGACCGAAATGGCGTTCCATGCGCCTGCAGGCCGGGGTGCGCGTCTTCGAGATCGGACTGCGGGGCCCCGACGGCGAAACGATCACCACGCCGGAGAGGATTTGGGGCCATTCGGCGAAAACCCGGGTGGATCCGGCGAGCCTGCTCGCGATCATCGCGCGAAAGCCCCGCATATGGGGCGAAAGCCCGATCAGGAACGATTTCCCCGAAACCGTGCGAGTCCTGCTCGACCGCATGGACGCACGCACGCGCTCCGATCTGCTCGACGACATCCGAGCCGTTGCCGCCGACTGCGGGTTCGCCGCCACGGTCAAAGCGGCGGAAACCGTCATCAACGCGGGACGGACCGTCGACCGCGCGGCGATCGGCACATGTGCCAAACGCATCCTCGAGGGTGCGGGAACCGAAGGCGGGCAGGATTTGAAGCGTTACGACAAATACATGAAGGAGGCCGAATGAGCCAGCAAAAACCGCGGCAGCGCGGCGGCCGCGTTCTTGACAAGGCCACGCCGGAACAGGTCATGGGCCTCGCCCGCAACCTGCCGTTGACACACAGCGTGCCCGGGAAGGCCCCGGAGGACGCCACGCCCGGCCAGCTCGGCTTCCTGGCCAACCTGTTCGAGAAGGAGAACGCGAGCCGGGCCGAATCCAAACGGCGGCGGCTGCTCAAACAGGCCGGGTTCCCCCAGAGCAAGACCCTGGAGGGATACGACCGGGGCATGGCCTCGTTCCCCGCCGACCGGGGCCGCGAACAGCTGGAAAGCCTGGAATTCGTCGACCGGGCCGAGGACCTCGTGTTCTACGGCGACGTCGGCTGCGGCAAGACCCACCTGGCCATCGCGATCGGCATGCTCGCATGCCAACGCATGATACCCGTGAGGTTCTTCACCGCCTCCAGCCTGGTCATGCGCTTGAGGAAGGCCAAGGACGACAACAGATTGGACGCCGAGCTCAAGTCGATAGGCAGGGCCGGGCTGGTCATCATCGACGAGCTCGGCTACCTGCCCATCGACATCGACGGGGCCAGGCTTCTGTTCCAGGTCATCGCGGACAGCTACGAGACCCGCAGCGTCATCTTCACCTCGAACCTCGAGTCCGGCAGATGGGGCGACGTGTTCGGCGACGGGGACATGGCCGCCGCGGCCATCGACCGCATCGTCCACCACGGCAGGATCCTCCGCTTCCACGGCGAATCCTACCGGAACAAACACTCCCTCATGAAATAAACCAAACAAACAACAAAACAAGGAACCAACCGCCGACGGTGTTCAAGTTGAACGCCGACGGTGTCCAGATTAAGTGCCGAACACGTCCACCTCAATTTGACGAAATACATCGTTCGTGCTGTACTGGTTGACGGCCGTGGATGGCAGGAGCCGGTGCGTGCAGAGCCTGGATCCCCCGTGCCACGCCTCGATCGTGCCTGCGCCGACGCGCAGGTCCACGGTGGCCCCGGCGTACGCGTACGGGACGGTGATATGGACTGTTTTTTGTTCCGCATTTCCTCTGACTGATTGGGAGATGATGGAACCAGGGCAAAGGGCACGAGATACACGCCGGAGTTCAGGGCGAAGGCCGTCAGGCTGCTGACGGAATCACGATCCTCGTATTCATCGGAGACCAAGGCGATCGAACAGGTCGCCAAGGATCCGGGGATCGCGCCGGAATCACTGCGCCGTTGGCGCAACGAGGCGGACGCCACCGTGGCGGCGGAGACCAGGCAGTCGGCCGAGGAGGCGATGGCGGAGCTCAGGAAGCTGAGGGCCGAGGTCGCGGAGCTGCGTCGGGCGAACGAGATCCTGACGACGGCGTCGGCTTTTTTCGTCGGCGAGGCTCGACCCGGCACGGCGTTGAAAGTCGCGTACATCGACGAATTCAAGGACCGTTTCGGGGTCGGGCCTGTATGCCGGGTCCTCGCCGAGTCGTTGGATTGCGGGTTCCTCACGCCGCGCGGCTGCCGCATGTTCAGGTCCGGGCCCGTGAGCCGCATGGCCGCGCGCCACGAGGCTTTGGCGCGCGGCCATCATGACGATGCATTCGGATTTCTTCATGGCCGTGTACGGGTACAGGAAGACGCACGCCCAGCTGGTCGCCCAGGGCCGGGACCCCACGGAGGTCGGCCGCGACCAGGTGGTGAACATCATGCGCGGGCTCGGCATCCGGGGCGTGCGCCGCGGCAGAACCCCGGTGACGACCAGGCCCGCCAAGGGCGCGGGCGGACGGACGGACCTGGTGGAACGCAAGTTCGAGGCCAGTGCGCCGAACCGGCTGCACGTGGCCGACATCACCTACGTGCGCATGGCGAACGGCTCGTTCGGCTGCACGGCGTTCGCCGCCGGCGTGTTCGCCCGTCGCATCGTGGGCTGGGCGTGCGCCACCACCATGGGCACCGAGGAGCTGCCGCTGCAGGCGTTGGAACAGGCCATCGCCTGGGCCGCGACGCATGACGGCACCGACGGGCTCGTGCATCACAGCGACCATGGCGCGCAGTACACCGGCACCGCCTACACCGGCCGGGTCAAGGAATACGGCATGCTGCCCTCGACCGGCACGGTCGGCGACTCGTACGACAACGCCATGGCCGAGAGCGCCGACGGCGCGTACAAGACCGAGCTCGTCCGGCGGCGCAAGCCATTCCCGGATATCGATGATCTGGAATTGGCGACGTTCCGGTGGGTCTCGTGGTGGAACTCGAAGCGCCTGCACCGGTCCCTGGGCTACAGGACACCGCAGGCGGCGGAAACCGAGTACCATCGACATCAAGCGGCACAAGCCGCCTCACTATAAGGGCGGAACAAAAAAACAGGCCATATCATCCGCCCTGTTCGACCGCCCTGGTCTCCGACGAACACGAGCCGCGCGACTCCGTCAACAGCCCGACGGCCTTCGCCCTGAACTCCGGCGTGCATCCCGCGCCTTTCGCCATGGCCCCATCATCTCCCATCGAGCCAGGGGAAATACGGAACAAAACAGTTCATATCACATCACCTTGGAGCACGCCTCAGCTCTCCCGCCGCCGTACCGCAAATCAGTTGCTGGAATATTGGCTCACTTGCCTCAGGCGGCATTACTTTCGGCCTAGCAAAACTCTCTCTCTCGCCAGAGCGCAAGACAAGAACCTAGTAACGATGTATCATTCTAAAGAAGTGGAAGCTTGATGATTTCACACGCTGATTACCCTAGCGAAAAGGACACAGTACCAATGCTCATTAGCTTCGTCGTTCCATGCTACAACGAAGAAGAGTCGCTACCTCTTTTCTACGATGAGGCTTGCCGTGTCGCCAATGTTCTGCGTCAACAGTCTCATGCTGAAGCAGAGTTCATCTTCGTTGACGATGGTTCTGGCGATAAAACTCTCGAAAAGCTTCGAGCATTGCATGCGAAAGATGAACGAGTCCATTACATTTCTTTCTCCCGAAATTTCGGCAAAGAAGCTGGTTTATATGCGGGATTAAAAGCCGCGAAAGGCGATTATGTAGCCACCTTAGACGCCGATCTTCAAGACCCTCCATCTCTGATACCAGAAATGCTTCAATTCCTTCTTGAGAACAAGGACTATGATTGTGTCGCAACGCGTAGGAAAACTCGTAAAGGCGAACCACCAATTCGCAGTTTTTTCGCAAAGATGTTCTATCGAATCATCAACAAAATGTCTGGAACGGAAATCGTAGACGGAGCACGTGATTTTCGCTTCATGACAAGAAAGTTTGTTGACGCGGTCTTATCATTAAGCGAATATAATCGCTTCTCTAAAGGTATTTTTTCGTGGGTTGGATTTAAAACCCATTGGATTTCATATGAAAATATTGAACGAGCAGCCGGAAAAACAAAATGGAATTTTTGGTCATTGTTTAAATATTCCATTGAAGGAATCGCCGGATTCTCTACAGTCCCGCTTGCACTTTCTTCTTTCCTAGGCGTCTTCTGCTGTCTCATCGCATTCATAGGCATCATCGTTGTTGTAGTCCGTGCCTTGCTTTTTGGTGATCCAGTTGCAGGATGGCCAAGCATGATTAGCATTATGCTACTCATCGGCGGCCTTCAGCTATTTTGCATAGGCATCGTAGGAGAATACCTATCCAAGACCTATACCGAGGTCAAGCATCGTCCACTTTATCTCACTAAAGAAACGGACGGAGAAGATCGTCGATTCACACCGTCCGCAAACGCATAACGCATATCGCGCAGTTTGATCGTCTGGATCAAACTGCGCGATACAGACACAAACTACTTCACCCACTTTTGAGCATTTGTTCCGTTGGAAGTATACAACTGCACGTTAGTGCCGTTTGCGCTGGAACCACCATTCACATCCAACACCGCATTTTCCGCGAGCGCCGACTGGAACGTGTATGAGCCATCGGAGTTTTTGACTGCTATCCACTTCTGAGCGTATGTTCCATTGGAATCGTACTGTTGCACGTTGGTTCCGCTGGCAGATACGCCGCCATTCACATCCAACACTTTGCCAGAGTTCACACTGGTCAAGGTCACGTATCCGTTGGAATCATGCGTCACTTTCCACTTCTGAGCATTGGTTCCATTACCCGCCCAGATCTGCACGTTTCCATAATTTGAACGGGAAGCGCCGCTTACATCCATCTTCATGGACGTATTAAGCTTCGATCCGAACGTGTAGGTGCCATCCGGCAGATCCTGCCTATGCTTGGCTGCGGTTTCGTTCAAACGTTCGCGCAACGTCAACGGTGCCTTTGCGACCAACCACTGCTGAGCAACAGTGCCATTCGGCGAATAAAGCTGCAGCTGAGCCTGCTGCACGGCATTGCCACCTGGAATATCGACAGCTTTGTTGGCGTTCACCGACACCAGCGCAATCCTGCCGCTGCCGTAATTCCGCACTGTCCACTGCTGAGCAACAGTATTGTTACTCGTATATTGCTGCAATGCCGCCCCATCAGCAGTGGATCCGCCAGACACATCCAGCACCTTGCCCGAATTAGCATTGATAATCTTGTAAGTTCCGTTGCCGATTGATCCAAATCGATATTTCTGGGCGTTCGTATTATTACTTGAATAAAGCTGAACTCGCGCCCCGTTCGCCGTTGACGCACCCGTCACATCCGTGACAAGTTTTTTATTCGCAACCGAAGTGATAATCATCGACACTCCAGTAGCTATATTGACATCGCTTGACGAAACAACAAACAGCTGTGAAGCAGTGCCATTGGGCGCATACAGCCGAATCGCAGCACCATTCGCAGTATTTCCGCCACTCAAATCCAGAACCCAATTACCGAGAGCGGACTGCAAATAATATCCCGCTCCGGAATCACGAATAAACCATCGCTGAGCCTGGGAATTATTTCGAGAATACTGTTGCACTACAGCGTTATTCTCAGCAACACCATTACGCACGTCCAAAGCCTTGCCGGAATTCACATTGACGATCTCATAGCTCCCATCAGACTGCCTAGTAAAAGTGAACTGCTGAGCCTTGGAACTGTTGCCGGAATACAACTGAATGGCGGTGGAATCTGCGGCACTTCCACCAGGAATATCAACACTGGACGCGACTTTGGAACGAACATTGATGTAATAATTGCCATTCGGAATGGTAACTGCAGTCATTCTGCGTACATCAATGGCCGCTTGTAAATCATTACTACTCCCGCCATTCACATACTCCTTGTTCCCAAACGCATTCATATCCACATTGCCCCTGATGCCGCCCACTTTGCCGGAGCTGGTGTATTGCCATCCGCGACTGTTGGTCGGGAACGAGTTGAATCCCATGCGAGCGCCGTACTGCGCCACCCACGTGGTTTTGGCGTAAATGTCGGCGTGTTTCAGCGGGCCTTGCAGGTAGCTGGTGTACGAGTAGACGCCCAGGTTCTTGTATCCGGCGGACTGCAGCGCGCCGTACCAATTGTTGACGATATTGTTGTACACGTTCGGGTCGGTGGGCGGCTGATGCCCCTTCCACGTCCACTTTTCCAGGTCGTAGTACACGGGGTACGCCAAGTCGCTCGCGCGCACACCGAATCGCTTGAGTTTGGCGACCACGTCGGCACCTTCTTCTTTGGCAATCGACGGAGTGTCCGCGTAGGAATACCAGTAGATGCCGAACGGGATGCCGAATCGCTTGCATTCGGAAATGTTACGTTGCGCTTTCTTGTCGGCATTGTTGCCTTCGCCGTAGCCGAGGCGGATGATCGCGCCTTCCACGCCGTCGGCTTTCGCTTTGGCCCAGTCGATGTCGCCTTGCCATCCGGAAACGTCGATCACGCCTTTGGCTTGCTGCACGAACAGATTGTTCTGGTAGTCGAAAAAAGCTTTCGAATTGTTGTAGGTGCCCCAGTGCGCGCCGTAATCGTTGCTTTCGAATTTGGAGAGCTGTACGTTCGCGTCGGCTACAGCATTTTTGACATCTTCCGCGCTTACCGGAATGAAGGATTCGCCGTTGGTTTTGGCGAGCGGATCCGGCTGCTGATCTTTCGTGCCGACCAATGTTGGATCGGTCACGATTTCGCCGGTTTCGATGTTCTTGACCTCACCTTCGGGGGTGACAGCCAGGTCTTCCGAAACCACGGTGGCATCGTCGGAAATCTCGTCACTGACGTTATCCGGAAGTTTCGCATTCGGATTGTCGGGCATGCTGTCTTGCGATTGCTGGCCGCCCGTCTGATCATCCGACTGATCGCCAGACTGCATAACAACACCATTATCTGCAGTAACGGAACCGCTTTGCGCAACAGCATCCTCAATCGCAATATCCTGCAATGCGTAAGCCGGCGCAACCGCAACGGAAGCAGTCAACGCAACCGCAGACAACGCAGTCACGATCTTCACAACATGATGTGGCGAAACCATTCGTCAGCCTCTCTTGAATACAGTCATCAGCCCCAAATATTCGGCGCAAACGCCCTAACCGCCAACTCTAACTGCAACCCACAACCCCGTCCATCCCCAACTCCCAAATCATCCCAATCCCCACATCTCACGCATTACACACTGATAAGAATCGACCAGCTCGTTAAGGGCACCGATATGGCATCATCCATTTCCATATCTCCTTTCCAGCATTCTCGCTGACCTTCCCATCACGCTTCGTAGAGGGACCATTTCCAGGAGGGGAGTACGTGGATCGTGCCAGTGGAATCGGGAAGTTCGATGGTTTCTCCCTCGTTAAGCGTGAGAATCAGGCCGGAATCAACGTTGGTACGTTGCATAACCGCTTGCAGAGAGCCGATTTCTCGCGCCCTGGTTTTCTCATTTCCCATATTGGCACACACTTGAATAAGCCCATACGGTTCCGTAGCAAGAGCATCGCCGATAAGAAAGTCAACTTTCTCCTGTTTGGACGTCGGCATAGTGTACGAAGTGATTGTTTCCGTACGCCTACCGGAAGTTCGTCTCTGCAGTTCGCAGAAAATCGCAGTTTCCAGTCGTTTTCCAATATCTTGCTGGTTGGCGCGTGACACCGCGTAAACCATACCCTGATCGACGGCATACATTTTCGGCACCGCAGTACTACCCGGCTTGAGCATGGTGGAATACTCCTCAAGCTGATACACCAGAAATGCCTGCTTGAACAGCTCGAGTAACGTATTCGCCTTATCCCAATAGATTTTCCAGCCGACCGCTCGCAACGTTTCCACAAGACCATTGGTAGACAGCTCGCAGGCCGTATTGCGCAGCAAAAACAGCGCTATCTGCGTGGCGAGAGTAATGTTTTCACGACCAAGACGCTCGGCGACGTCACGCGCAACCACGTCCCGCACGTAACCTTGGAGCGTTTCAATACGATCAGCTTCAACCATACGTTGCACTGCAGGGAAGCCGCCAATAGTTAGGTAATCGTTGTAGGCAGCTTCAAACCGGGTGACCTCTCGCGGCGAAAACATGGCATCGGCAAGAGTGCTGCCCGCTGTAGGCGTTTCGATTCCCCGAAAGTCGCAGAATTCACGGAAAGACAGTGGCGCCATGGCATGCGGATGCGATCTTCCTCGGAAATTCGTTGCGATTTCTTCGCTGGACAGTTTCGAAGACGATCCAGTAATGACGAGCGTCACAGCTTCATGTTCGGCTATGCGCTGGCAGAATCCCTGCCAATTGGCGCATTCTTGCACTTCGTCAAGGAAGAGGTAGCAGCCATGGTCACGAGAGTCGGGATATTGCCGCCAGTATTCCGTAACAATATCGTTGAGCACGGTGTCTTGCATTGGTTGCAGACGATCGTCAGCGAAGTTGAAATAGAAAATATCATTACGCGAGACGCCGTTTTGTAACAAATCATGAATTTTCTGGAAAAGATAGAACGTTTTGCCGCAACGTCGGATGCCAGTGATGATGTGCACAGCATTGAACACTGCTGGCTGCGGCAGCTCGCGTATGATTTCGCTGCGGCGTGACGGCGTAGGAATGTCAAACTGCATGGACTCACGAACCAGCATGGCATACGATTCACGTGGATTATCCGGCACCATAAGTTCTTCCTCTCGCCGTCCGTTGCGAAACACCCAACAATCCCAGCATAACACTTCTCAAAAATTTTAATAAGTTTCCACCAACACTTCTAAAAATTTTTAAGAAGTTACCACAGACGAATAAAACTCCAGAGAGTACCTGAATGCATTAACGACTACAACACGAGTGTGGGAAATCGGGGAAGGACGGGTATCGTACGCTGTATATTGGCATTTCAGGTGGACTCTCGGAACGTGATTCAATTGACCTGAATCGGGAGCTGTCACCGGGGAGTACAGAATAGTAGGCAGATTCTGGAGGGGTTATGGCACGGCACGGCAAGAAGCCAAGCGAGGAAAGTACCTCGTCACACACACCGAGAACACTTGCCGGAAGCGCAACGACCAACACTTCTGCCGACAGCACTGACGCCGCTGCCAGCGGTATCGCAGTCAACAGCTCGACCGTCAGCAGCGCATTTGCCAGCGATGCCGATGGCAATACCGGGAATACGCTTGTCGGCAACGCTTCCAACGAAGTCGAAGCAACCGAAGTCGAAACCAACGCAACCAGTACCAACGCAACCAGTACCAACGCAACCGGAGAGCGCACAATCAGCAGCAGCAACACGGCTGAAACCAGCAACCGGCAATCACACGAATCCAGCGAATCCCGCCAGCCGCAAGACCTATTCGACGCGGCCATAGCGCAAGGCATCAGCGACGGCGACGCTTGGACGGACCAGCGCGTAAAGCACATCTACCGCCAGATCATCATCGCCGTAGTCGTCGTAGTCGTTGTTCTGGGCGCGGTCTTCGGATTCACAGGCGTGCGCGCATCGCAGCAAATGCGCGACCTGGCCGCACTCAACGACTGCAAGGAAGCCGTCACGGCCATGAACACCTCCTATTCCAAGGCGTTCCAGCTGAAGGCGAAGATCTCCGAAGCGTTCACCAGCTTCGACGGGTCCTACGATCTCGACAAGCTTGCCGAACTGCACCAGACGGAAGTTACCGCGCCGAAAACGCTGAGCTGCGCCGCCGACACTTCCGCTACCATCAGCAAAGCCAACGCCGCAAAAGCCGAGTACGACAAGCAGGCCAAGCAGTTCAAGCAGGCTTTGCAGAAGAGCGACGAATCCGCGGCCACCGATGGCGGTGACGGAACCGACAATAGCGCTGACGGAACGGCCGGCGACGACGGAACGGACGAAGCCACAGACACGGAGGGCGATGCTGGAGTTGCCGGCGACGCGGGCGCCACGGACGGCACCGTCGACTAATCCGGCGCAGCCGACGCGACCGACGCAACGCTGGACGATCAATTCCTCCAGTAAATCAACCAATCGCAACGCTGCCAACCAACCAGCCGATCAAGCCGGCCAATCAAGCCAACCAGGCCTGTCAACCAAGCCGGTCATTAGCCTCACCATCTTTACGTTTCTCCCAACTCTTCCATACCCCTTTTCCGCATACCCAACGTTTCTTTTGATTTTAGAATCAAAAGAAAAGCAAAAGAGAGTCACATGGCAGGCAAAAGAAGAAACGTTGAAATTCCGCCATTTTCAAGACTTCACGGCTATAAAATGCAGTAACAAGTCAAAAGAAAAGTGCAAGACTAGGGAAAGACCAAACGAACGGAAAGGAGGCTCTCATGAGCTGGACAGCGGCAAATGGTCGAGAGATCACCGATGAGATGATCGATCGCTGGCGCAAATCCTACGAACAAGGCGAATTTCCTGAAGACGAACGAACAGTGGGTGGCGTGATTATGGGACGTCCACCGCTCTCGACCGATAAAAGTCCGGCCCATGGGACGCCATCATGAAGAGATGACAGAAATGGGCAGAGCCTGACGGATGACCATATTTGTGCGCATCGCAGCAAGAATGACTAGGCTTTAATGTGCTTGCTCCGTTAAACAAACGCTGCAAGCGTTGCATTGCGGACGCAGAAGGGGAGCCATCTTGAAGAAGAAACGACTGGCACGCGTGATTATTGCCGCGGTAGTGACCACGGCAATTCTGGTGGCGATCATTGTTGGTTGTGGACCGAAATGGGGCGACGGTTCAGCAAACGTCAACGGCAGTAATTCCAATAGCAGCAACAGCGCATCAGATAATGTCTCCAGCAACGACAACGCCACGCAATCCAACAACAATTATGCGACCCGCATCACCGTGAAACTCCCCTCCTACTATTTGGAGAACATGGTTTTCCAACGTGGGAAAACGCTGGTAGTCAAAGGAACGGCCACCACTTCACAACGCGGAAAAGTTGTTGACCCAACGCAACTGATTACAACGATTTCCCAAGGAAAGAAATCAGCATCAGCACAAGCTAAAATTTCCAAAAATGGCGATTTCACCTGCACCTTACCTAAACAAAAAGCAAGTCTTAAACCATATTCATTAACGATTTTATACAACGAAACCACTTTGTTGACTCTGAAAAACGTGTATGTTGGCGACGTATTTATTGCTGCCGGACAGTCGAATATGGAATTGAATTATTCGCAATATTATGAGGGTTCAGGCAACTCCTACAATTTCGGCGGAGGTCTGATAACGACCGACGATCTGCCGAAACAGCTTTCCGACAACAACGTACACTTCGTTGCGAGCGCCAATTCCTCGAAAGGTACGGATTTTCCGTTACGCGACGTGAATGAGCAGGCTGGCACCTGGCTTGAGGCGACCGCCGATAATTCGCAGCATTTCAGTTATCTGGCGCAGCAGTTTGCCATGCAGCTTCGTGCCGCGCATCCGAACGTGCCGATCGGCATTATTCAAACCGCATGGGGTGGCACGCCGATTCGACGTCACGTGCAGGGCGGTGATATTTATGCGAATCATATTGCACCTTTGGAAGGGTTCCACGTGGCGGGCGTGCTGTGGTATCAGGGATGCAATGATTCCACGAACGAGGCAACCGCGCTGGCGTACGAGTCGCAGATGACGCTGCTGATCAACCAATATCGTGAAGTGTTCGATCAGGATGATCTGCCGTTCCTGTATGTGCAATTGGCACGCTGGCCTGGCTACCAGTACACGCAAAACGTGCGATTCGCGCAGTTGAACACGTTGAGCAATGCCGGATTACGCAATGCTTCCAACGTTGCAATGACGGTGTCGCTTGATACGGACAAGGGCACTTCAACGTTGATACATCCGCTTGGCAAAGATATTCTCGGCGCGCGCATGGCAGCGCAATATCTGGCGATGTCGGAAGGCAAGACCACTCCCAACGGGCCGCTTATCGCACATGCGAAGCATGCTTCCGATGGCACGATCGTATTGTCGTTCCAGAACGGCACCGCAACCGGTTTGCAGGCGGAAAAGCCCAATTATTCGAAGACTGAGAGCGCGACCGTACCCGATTATGATGCGAATCCGGACGCGACTCCTTTGAATGGTATTTCCAACGTTGCAACGCCGACTTCCACGCCATTGCAAGGTTTTGAAATTGCCGACGATTCCGGAAAGTGGGTTTCGGCAACGGCAACGATTAAGGGTGATCAGATTGTGCTGAGTGCCGCCGATGGAAGCTCGAATTGCAACGCGGTAACTCAAGTGCGTTACTGGTGGAGTGGAAATCCGGTTATTTCCAGTCTGCTGTATAACGATCTCGGATTGCCTGCAAGTCCGTTTATTGCTGTTGTTGAGTAATACGGCAGATTGATAATCGGGCATTATCCGGCTGCGACGACTAATCGATAAAGCGGACTGTAATTAGGTTAGAATCAGGCCTGTTTCATCGAACTTAAGTCGAAAGCAATGTCGACGGTCAAAATCGACGATCAATCGACGTAGTGCGGGGCGCTGGACGCTATGCGGGGCGTTATGGAGCCGCTATTGCCGTTGCCGTCGGTACTACCGTCTGCATCGAAATCCTGCGATTTACGAAGCGAGCCGGCAGCCAGCGAACGTATGGATCGAACGGAACGGCCAATCTGTGCCTGTTTTTCCTGAGCATCCGACTGTATTGCGGGAATCGTGCCCGTCACAGGGCGAATGCGGCCGGTCGCAGTGGGAATGAAGCTTGGCGGCAACACCTGCGTGGTAACGACACCCGGCGATGACACATGGTAGTGGGCCATCGAAGCCAGGGAATCGCGGGTATCGAGTTCACGCTGCATATCTAGCTCATCGTCGAACTCAGCCATCGCTGCCCTCCCTCTCTTCAAGCAATCTCTGCCGGTAATCTCTCCACTGGCAACGGTCATCGTTCCGAGCGTAACGCAAGGTAGCATACCGTTACGAACGAAATCAGCGATATGCGCAACTCCCCCACTGTTTCGCAACTTTTCCGTTGCACGTGCCGCAGCGAGCCACGCCAGCGAGCTATTGAAAACCCGCCGTTTTGGCATAAAAAAGGGCTTCCGAAATCATCCGGAAGCCCTACTGGCGGAGAATACGAGATTCGAACTCGTGAGGCTGTTACACCAACACGCTTTCCAAGCGTGCGCCATAGACCACTAGGCGAATTCTCCAATTATGCAACGTCTCACAGTGTCTATCCGCGAAACGCAACTTGATTAGAATACAACAGTTTCTTTCAAACCCCAAATCGGCGTGTCGCAACGTCCCAGATCGCCCACTCACTGGAGGAATCAGCCCGCTGCCAAGACTCTCACAGTCCGAATTCCTCCAGTGGCTGGAACAATCAGTACGCCCATAGGCCTTCTACAGTCCGAAAACCTCCACCCACTGGAGGAAAACACCCGCGCACCGGCCTCCAAACGTCCTGAAACCTCCATCCACTGGAGGAATTGATACGTTGGTATGCTTCCCAGCATCCGGATTCTCCCACCCACTGGAGGAATCTGCCCGCACATACACCCCCGAATTGTCCAGATTCTTCCAGCGAGTGGAGGGATCCGGACACGAGCTCACGTACCGTGAGCACAGCAGCCATCGTTTGGACGCGAAGGCACGCAGGTCGGCGAGCATGGCAGTGAACATCGGGCGGACCGGACCGAACTTATCAAGCAGCGATCCCGAAACCGGAGCACTAGCCGCTCCCAGCAACGCGCCAGGCAGCAACACCACGCCTGCAGCAAGCACAGACGCGCCGAATCCCAGTTGCGAAGCGTTCGGAATCATATAGCCGTAACCGATCGTCACAAACTGCAGCAGCACATACGCAAGCAAATGCCAACGGAATTTCACGCTCCGCAACACGGTCAGACGAACCAGCGGCGAGAACGCACGATGCGACACCCAAGCGAACACTAGCAAAGCGGCCATGGCAATCAGCAGCAGAACCACTGCAATCACACATTGCGTAGTCGCGGAAGTATCCCCATTACTCACTGCGGTAACGGCGGATCCGCCACGGTCGAGCGCAAACACGAAACAGACGAATCCGACTGCTAGGCAAAGCACATGCAGCGGATTGATATGCGCCTCTTCGGTAGGGGTGACCTGATGAATCGTTTTAAGGCCGCACACCAGCGAAACAAACAGGAACGGCAGCAGAATCACGAAAATCCAACGCCACGGCATGAACGTACCGACAAGACCGCCCACAGTCGGTCCGAGTGCCGGCGCCACGGCCACCACCATGCCTCCAACGCCCATCAGCATGCCGATTTTGCTTTTCGGAGACTGTTCAAGAATGATATTGAACATCAACGGAAGCGTGATCCCGTGCCCGCTCCCTGTAGTATTCGCGCGGTCATCAGCATAGGAAAGTTCAACGTGCAAGCTGCCATCAGGCAGCCGGTGATGCAGAGCACGATTGCGGTAAGGAAGATGGTACGCAACTTCAGTTTGCGCTTGAAATAGCTTGAGAGCGGCGTGACAAGCGCTACCGTAAGCAGATAGCCGGTCTCAGCCATTGAGCAGTGGACGTGTCGACGTGGAATTCCGCCATTAATCCAGGGAAAAGCACGTTGGTGAGGGTTTCCGTAAGGATGCCAATGAAGGCCATGATTCCAGTTGACAGAATGGCAAGAATAAGATTGATGGAGATGTTCTCGTCATCTTGCGTTGCCGTGTTATTGTTTCGCGCAATGGACTGTGACATGGATTTGCGGCCGTTCCCGACCTTCCCTTTCTTGGCCCGGCTTTGCTGAGCCACCATTCCGTTATGCCGGGCAGTTTGCTGGAATGGCGATTATTTGCCCAGAAATACAAAAAGATCCTTGGGAGCGGAGCGCTCTACCAAGGATCTTCATATTATTAAGTTGAATGTTGTGGATTGGGAGCCTCCCGCGCGTCGCGGGAAACAAGAACCAAAAGACAAAAAAAGGGGTTCCCGGAGCGTCACGCTCGACGGGAACCCCGACGTTGAATGCGGCGGCGTGCTACTCTCCCACACCCTCTCGAGTGCAGTACCATCGCCGCGACCAGGCCTTAGCTTCCGGGTTCGGAAAGGGACCGGGCGTCTCACCTGGGCCATGACCACCGCAAAACCAATACAACGGCCAACCCCGACGGGCCGGCCGGCAGAACCGGAACCATGCCACGATTCCGATCGTGGCGGTCCGGGAACCGGACAACGGACGCGAACAAAAACGCCTTACCAGTATCGTCTCCGTGACCACAAGAAACAATGCTCCTTGCCATCCAACGAAAGAAACCACCACAGGACGAGACCCGACCCAGCAAGCGGGTCGGAAAGTGTGCCGCGTTCGCCCGTTAGTACCGGTCGGCTCCACCCCTCGCGGGGCTTCCACCTCCGGCCTATCGAACACGTGTTCAACATGCGGGCTACAGACACCGAAGTGCCAAGGAATCCTAATCTTGGAGCAGGCTTCCCGCTTAGATGCTTTCAGCGGTTATCCCTCCCGAACGTAGCCAACCGGCCATGCCGCTGGCGCGACAACCGGCATACCAGAGGTCCGTCCACCCAGGTCCTCTCGTACTATGGGCAGGCCTCCTCAGGATTCCAACGAGCGCAGAGGATAGAGACCAAACTGTCTCACGACGTTCTGAACCCAGCTCGCGTGCCGCTTTAATCGGCGAACAG
>ENA-OQJR01000079-OQJR01000079.1-human-gut-metagenome-genome-assembly--contig:-NODE-79-length-25367-cov-3.038431_pt1 | contig 25367 bp, 27 predicted proteins | sample MGYA00242614_ERZ504781 | MGnify/ENA primary metagenome ERZ504781 (study PRJEB26092, sample SAMD00036365) | human gut metagenome | host: Homo sapiens | study: EMG produced TPA metagenomics assembly of...
ATGGCATCGGTGAGCAGCTGCAGCTCCCGGGACGGTTTAAAGGGGCCCACGGTCGTGGTCTCCACATGGTGCTCCAGACGGCTCACCTGCCCCAGCACAAGGCCGGGAGAAGCGCAGGAACCTTTATACACTTTCATGTTCGGTCACCTCCGGCAAAAGCTCGGCTTCCGGCGTGGTCAGGGTGCGCCAGACCAGCGCCTGCAAAAAGGTATTGGGCAGCAGCGCGGCCAGTGCGGCCCGCGCCGCATCGGCACTGCCCTCAAACAGCGGTGCAAAGCTCTGCATCCGTGCCTGATCGCACTTTGCAAGGAATGCATCGCACAACGTATGGGTGGTGTAGTAATGGGCCGGGTCCACACCGGCATCTTCCGCGGCGGCTTCCAGCGGGGCAAGGTCGGCATCCTTCATCTTGGCCAGCAGCAGGGCCGCATCCGCCGTCAGGGTGACCGGGTATTTCTCCCGCACGGCCTTTTGCACCCGCTCAAATTTTGCGTGGAACGCAGCAGCGTCCGTGCAGCTCTGGGCATCACAGGAGACAGCATAGGCACACCCCCGCAGATATCCCATAGCGCGGCGGGTATCATAGTAGCCCAGCTCGATATTGCGGCGGGCGGTGTCGGGGTCAAAGTGCAGGATATCGCCCAGCTCCCAGTAGCTGCGCACCATCACGGTGGGCAGGCCGGTGAGGTTGGGGCGGGTGATGCCCACGCCTTCCAGATCGACGCACACCAGTTCATCCGCGCCCATGCGTTTGGCAAGACCGGTGGGCATGTTGTCGCTGTAGCCGCCATCCAGAAACTTGACCCCGTCGATCTCCCGCGCACGCAGCGCCGGGAAGCAGGCAGCGGAGGCCATCAGGTAGTCCTTGACCTTTCCTGCCGGGATCTCGTCCAGCGTCAGCTCCCGGGGCTTTAAGCCCCGCTGCTCCACCGTGACAAGGCCGAAGCGGATGGGAGCCGCGCGCAGGGCATCCTCGTCCAGAACCCGCTCCACGATCTCTTCCAGCGGGGTCACATCCATGCCGCCGGCTTTCACCACGCTGCGCAGGAACTGGTGCAGGGCCGAAAGGTCGGCATCCTCCTCCGGCAGCTCCATCACATCCTTGCTGCGGATGGCCAGCCACATATCGCGGGCCGTCTCGTACTGGTCCAGCACGAACATGGCACCGTTCAGGCTGCCAACGCTGGTGCCGGTAATGATCTGCGGGTGCCAGTCCAGCTCCATCAGCGCGCGCCACACGCCCACCTGATAGCTGCCCCTGGCTCCGCCGCCCGCCAGCACCAGAGCTTTGCACGGCGCACTGCGTTCATCCATTGCATCCGCCTCCTTTGATCGTTTCCGGTTTTGTTCAGATTATAGCATATTTCCAGAGAAATTTCTTCCGTTTTTTGTAAATTGATGCCTTTCTCCCGGCAAAGAAACATGGTATACTTGTCAGGATTTCAAAAGGAGGCATTCTCATGCACTGCAAGCAATGGATTTTTGATATGGACGGCACCCTGACCGACAGCATGACCGTGGTGTGGGAGGGTGCCCCGACGCACTGCTGCGCCGCTATGGCCGCACCCGCCGGGGGAGTCTGCGCGCCACACTGCTGAACATGGGAATGCAGGAGGGCGCACAGTATCTGATCCGGGAGTACGGTCTGCCGCTGACCGAGGAAAGCTATTTTTCCGTGATGCGCGAGGTGATCGCCGAATTGTACGAGACCGTGGAGCTGAAACCCGGCGTGCGCACGATGCTGGCAAAGCTGCAGGCCGAGGGCGCACGCATGTGCATCTGCTCCAACACCTGGGCCGAACAGTGCCGCACCGTGCTTACCCGGCTTGGCATCGCGCAGTATTTCTCCTTCATCGTGGAAGCGCGGGGCGTGCTGCACAAAAGCCGCCCGGAGGTGTTCTTTGAGTGCATGAGCCGTCTGGGCGGTGCAGACCCCGCCGCCTGCGCCGTGTGCGAGGATGCCGTATACGCCGCCGCCACCGCCCACAAGGCCGGGTATTACGTCATTGGCATTGCAGACCGCACCTCTGCCGCCGACGAGCCGGAGATGCGCCGCATCTGCAGCCAGTTCGTGCCCCGGTGGGATGCGCTGGACTGGACACGTGTGTAAGAAAAAAGGGCCGCAGCGTGCGGTTCTTTTCTTTATCTGATCCTTCTTTGCTCTTGCATTTTGTGCGCAAGAAGAGTATGATATTATAAATAGGACTGCCCCAAGGGGGAAGTGTCCTCATTTGTGAGAATACACTCTGTGATTTTTAATATAAAGGTATAATATCCGTAAAGAGGAGACCTTCCGTCATGAACAACCCACTCGTCAGCATTATCGTGCCTGTGTACAACGTGCAGAATAGTGTTGCCCGCTGTCTGGAGAGCATTTGTGCCCAGACATGGAAGAATATCGAGGTCATTCTGGTCAACGACGGGTCCCGGGACGAAAGCTTTTCCATCTGTGAGCAATTCCGTGAAAAGGACCCCCGCATCGTTCTGGTGGACAAATCCAATTCCGGTGTGTCGGAGACCCGCAACTGCGGCATGTCCCTTGCAAGGGGCAAGTATGTGCAGTTTGTGGACAGCGACGATTATCTCGACCCTGATTTTACCGAGCGGCTGGTGACTGCCGCCGAAGCGAACAACGCCGATCTGGTCATTGCACCTTACTGGATGGTGATTCCCGCCAACTCTTCCAAGGCCACGCAGGCACTGGAAAACCTGCAGGAGAACCTTGGCATCGATGCCGAGAAAAAGCCCGATGATATCCGTGAATACGGCTTCCTGCCCGAGGGCATCTACGACCGCGATACCTTTGCCCTGCGCCTGATGGAGAAGCCCGCATCCTTCTTCTACAGCGTGCTGTGGAACAAGCTCTACCGCCGGGATATTCTGGCAGACCATCATCTTCAGTTCACCAGCGAGGTGCGCTGGGCCGAAGACCTGGTTTTCAACCTGGAATACATTTTGTACGCCAATGTTTTCGTATCCATTTCCAAAGCGGGCTACCACTATGTGCAGAACCCGCAGAGCATCTGCCACACCCAGATCAATCTGGCTTCCATCGTGCAGAACAAACTGCAGGTGTTCCGCTATTACAAGGAGCTGTACACAAAGCTGGGCCTGTACGATCAAGTGCAGCCGCAGCTGTATAAATTCCTGACCGCGTTCTCCGAGAACGCCTATCCCTCCGGTTCTCCCCAGAAGATCATCATGGACATGGCCAACCACTGGGGCTTTGGTGTTCTGGATGCTTCCGACAAGGAAAAGAAACACAAAACCGAACCCGATGCCTGATCTCCGGGCACGAAAAAAAGAGCCGTGAAAGCGGCTCTTTTTTGTTTGCCATTTTACCGGTCGATCCAGCTGCGGAAGGCTTCGCGCACTGCACCCTCCCGTCCGCGCGGGATGGGAATGCGCGCACCGCTGCACATCTGCAGCTCGCCCGCCGTCAGCAGCTGTGCCGCCGCCAGATTGACCACATAGGAGCGGTGCGGCTGCAAAAAACGCCCGTCTTCCAGCAGCGGCTTTGCTACCTCGGCAAAGGACACCGCAGCGAAAGGACACCACATCCTCGCCGCTGAGCAGATGGAAGTGCACCACATGGTGGGTGCACTCCAGATATTCGATCTGCGCATAGGCCAGCGCCCGCAGGCCTTCGGCGGTGACAACGGTCATTGCCGGGCCGTACTCCGGCTCTGTGGCGCGGGCAAGCAGGGCCGAAAGCTCCTGCTGGTGCACCGGCAGAAGCAGATACTGCATGGCATCCACCCGGAAAGCACTGTAGGCGTGGGCCGGTGTGCGGGCCGCAAAGGCCAGCGGAGCCCTGCGGCCCCGGCGGCGCAGCTCCGCAGCCGCCGAAAGCCCTGCCGGGGCCGCTACAGCGCCCAGCTCGATGAGATACAGGTCAAACCGTTCTCCCTCGGTGTCCCGGCGCAGCAGCGCATCTGCATCCGGCAGCTGCTGCACGATGCACGCATCCTGCCGCCGGGCAAAATATTCCATGCACTGGCGTTCCAGCCCGCTGCGCAAGGCCGCGTCCGGGCTGCATACCGCAATGTGAAATACCATCTCACATTCTCCTTTCCGCCAGCCGCCCGCCTTGATTTTTGCGCAGGGCTGGAGTATGATAAATAAAACTTTGCTGCATCGAAAAAAGAAAAAACGGAGGGACCCGCCATGCCGCAGCCGCTTGTCAGCGTTATTGTGCCCGCCTATAACGCGGCGGGCTTCATCTCCCGCTGTGTGGAAAGCATCACATCCCAGAGCTACCCGGAGCTTGAGATTCTTCTGCTGAACGACGGCTCCACCGACGACACCCTTGCTGTCTGCCGGAAGCTTGCTGCCGCCGACAGCCGCATCCGTGTGGTGGACAAGCCCAACACCGGCGCAGCAGACACCCGCAGCTGCGGCCTTGCCCTTGCCCACGGCGAATACATCCAGTTTGCGGACAGCGACGATCACCTGCTGCCGGGCTGCACCGCAAACCTGGTGGCTGCTATGCAGCGCAGCCATGCCGACCTTGTGCTGGCTCCCTACCGGATGATGGTGCCCCGCAAGGATGGCGGCTATGACACCCGGGAGTACAGCCTGCTGCCCGCCGGGGTGTACAACAAGGTGGATTACCTGTGGCAGCTCATCGGCAATGCCGCTGCCTTTTACTACGGCGTGCTCTGGAACAAGCTCTACCGCCGGGATCTCATCCAGATGGCGCACATCCGGTTCGAGCATGTGGTATACGCCGAGGACCAGCTGTTCAACACCCGGTATCTGCAGGTGGCACAGCGGTTTGCCGCCATCGACGAAGCCGCCTACTGCTACATCCAGAACCCGCAGAGCGTATGCCATACGCAGGTGAGCGCGGCGGACATGCTGCGCCACCGCAGCCGGATGTACCACACCTACAAGGAACTGTGCATCCAGCTGGGCGTGTACGATAAATTCCGCCTGCGGCTGCACGGCATCTATCTGAGCCTGTTTGAAAGCCCTCTGCCCAACGGCCCGGTGCAGAAGCTTTCCGACGCATTTGCCCGCACCCACAGCCGCATCTGAGAAAAGGAGAACCTATGGAATTTCCCCTTGTAAGCATCATCGTGCCCATGTACAACACTGCCGGGTGCATTGCCCGCTGTGTCAAAAGCATCTGCGCCCAGACTTATAAAAGCATTGAGATCCTGCTGCTGAACGATGGCTCCACCGACGACACCCTTGCCGTTTGCCGCGCCCTTGCCGCCAGCGACCACCGCATTGCACTGGTGGATAAAACCAACACCGGCGCAGCGGACACCCGCAATCAGGGCATTGCGCTGGCCCACGGCAAATACATCCAGTTTGTGGACAGCGACGACTGGCTGGCCCCCGATTTTACGGAAAAGCTGGTCTCCGCCGCCGAGGCCCACACCGCCGATCTTGTGATCGCGCCCTTCTGGATGGTGTACCCGGAAAACTATGTGGAGCACATCCGCCCATGGGAAAAGGCGCTGCAGCATGTGCTCCAGCGCAATCCGCCCCGCACCCGGGCCTATGGCTATCTGCCTGCCGGGGTATACACCGGACAGGAATACGCAAAGCATCTGATCCAGAAGCCGAACACCTTCTACTATGGCAGCCCCTGCAACAAGCTCTACCGCCGTGACCTCCTGCGGAAGCACAGCCTTCATTTCCGCAAAGAATTGTTTGCGGAGGATCAGCTGTTCAACACCGAATATCTGCGCTATGTGCGCACCGCCGTTTCCATCCCGGACATCGGCTATTACTACCTGCAGAACGGCCAGAGCGTCTCCCACTCCAGAGTGACCACCGCCGACATCCTTTCGCTGCGGCGGCGGGTGATGCTCCTGTACCGGGACATCTACACCGAACTTGGCATCTACCCGGAGACCCGGGCCGCCATTCTGCGTTCGCCCTTTGGCGAAAACGAGTTCACTCTTCCGCCGCTGGACACCCCACAGACGCACTGCTGCAAGCTGTGACCCTATAAAAAAGCACCCGGCTGCCGCCGAGAGCCGCTCTGGCTCCTGCACGGCTCCGGGTGTTTTTTGCGCTTTCTCAGCAGCTGATGGCGGCACACTTCTCCGCCAGCCAGCTGCGCTCTTCGTCGTTCAGGTGCGGTGCCAGCTTTAGCAAACACCTGACGGTGGTAATCGTTCAGCCATGCGATCTCGTCCTTATCCAGCCACACCGGGCAGGATGGGGAGAGGTGGCAATGGGCACGAACATCAGCGGTTCAAAACGAAGGAAGGTACCGTACTGGTTATCGGCCTTGTGCACGCACACCAGCTCGTTCTCGATGCGGATGCCCACGAGGTCGGTCTCGTAAACGCCCGGCTCGTCGGTGACCACCATGCCGGGACGCATCCGGGTGGTGTTGCGGCTGTTCAGGGCATGGGGGCCTTCGTGCACGTTGCCCACAAAGCTGACGCTGTGACCGGTGCCGCAGCGGTAGTTGATGAGGTGCCGCCACAGCGGTTCCCGGGCAATGGTGTCGATCATCTTACACTCGCAGTAATCCAGCCAGACGGCCTTGGCAAGGTCGATGTGGCTCTGCAGAGTCCATGTGTAGAAGCGCTTTTCGTCCTCGGTCAGCGGGCCAAGCGGGTAGGTGCGGGTGATGTCGGTGGTGCCGTCCATGTAGGTGGCACCGCTGTCCACCAGCAGAAAGCCCTTCTTTTCCAGCACAGCGTGATCTTCCGGGGTGGCGTGGTAGTGCATCATGGCTGCGTTGCCGCCGTAGGCCGCAATGGTGCCAAAGCTTTCCACAAGGAATTTATCGTCCGCACTGCGGTACTTGTGCAGAATTTCATCCACCGTCAGCTCGGTCAGGGTCTCACCGGCAGCAAGACGGCTTTCCAGCTCGATCTGGAACCGCACCATGGCCACAGCGTCCCGGATATGCGCAATTATACTGAGTCCTACAGAGATGAATGTAACCGATTTTTTGCCCTTTTCTAATTTGAAATAGGTCATCAGTATTTCATGATTCCAATAACGAACATAATGGTTCCCAAAATATAACATCAATATAGGTATACGGTGCATGTTGAGTTAATACTTTTCATCTCCCTGATATTCAGGTAAAATCATCAGCAGATAAACCATTAAAAATAAATTTTTCAAAGCCTCTGTAAGATTAATAAAGCCCATCACGATGGTGGTATATGAACAGTAACCAGTAAATAAACAATTTATTGACAAATAACTGACCAGATGTAATAATACCACTCAGAGATAGTATTTGGACTCAAAACTATACTCTGGCTGAAATCACTGGAATCTTATATAAAAGCAGCCAGCCGGAATCCGGAAACGGGAACGGAGGGATGTATGTAATTTTAAAAGATACGAGCCGGTATTTATGATACAAAAAATCAGATTTCCAATAATCTATGGAATAGTAAAACGTATTTTATGTATCAGAAACAGGACTCAATATACAGGGAATCAATCAGAAGCGTTTCAGGGTCAAAGTGTATCCTGATGCGCTTTTTTTTGCAGATCATAAAGGTATATTTCCTTTTTATGGTGCTGCTTGACTCTGATTTTTCCCGCAGGAAAGGACTATATAAGATGACAATAGAAATGTTAAAAGGAAAAATCCACAGAGCAACTGTTGTCCAGGCTGAACTGGATTATGTGGGAAGCATTACTGTGGATGAAGAACTGTTGGAAGCTGCCGGAATACTGGAATATGAGAAAGTTCAGATTGTAGATGTGAACAATGGCAGTCGATTTGAGACATACACAATCTGTGGAAAACGCGGAAGCGGTATGATCTGTCTGAACGGAGCAGCAGCAAGATGTGTAAGCACAGGTGACAAGATTATCATCATGGCTTACGCAGGATATGAGCCTGAAGAGGCACGCACTCATAAGCCTGCAGTTGTATTTGTAGATGAAGAGAATAAGATCAGCAGAGTGACCAATTATGAGAAACATGGTCTGCTGAAAGACATGGCCTGAAAACGTTGATATCAGATTAGAGGCTATCATAAGATGAAAGTGAATTCAGAAAAGAGGCTATCTCAAAATCTATGATACCGGTCCATTGACCGAGAAAAAGGAGATAACAATGCAGGTAACAAAAACAGTAGAAGAAACAAGAAAACAGATCAAAGCATGGAAAAAAGAAGGTAAAACTATAGGTCTTGTTCCAACAATGGGATTTCTTCATGAGGGACATGCAAGTCTGATCAAAAAATGCAGAGAACAGAACGACATTGTAGTTGTGTCTGACTTTGTCAATCCAACACAGTTTGGTCCGACAGAGGATCTTGAGGCATATCCAAGAGATTTCGAACACGACAGCAAACTCTGTGAGAGTCTTGGCGCAGACCTGATCTTCTGCCCTGAACCTTCTGAAATGTATCATGATCCCCATGCATTTGTAAGTATCGATACATTATCTGAGACACTTTGTGGAAAAACACGTCCTATCCATTTCAAGGGTGTGTGCACAGTTGTAACCAAGCTGTTCCATATTGTAGCCCCGGACAGAGCATATTTCGGACAGAAGGATGCTCAGCAGCTGGCCATCATCCGCAAAATGGTCCAGGATCTGAATTTTGATATAGAAATCGTAGGCTGCCCGATCATCCGTGAAGAGGACGGACTGGCAAAATCCTCCAGAAATACATATTTAAGCGATGAAGAGAGAAAGGCTGCTCTCTGTCTGTCCAGATCCGTAAAACTCGGACAGGAAATCATTCACGCAGGTATTTCCGCAGAAGAACTTCTCGGCAAAATGCGTGCAGTGATTGAGGCAGAGCCCCTGGCAAAAATCGATTACGTTTCCATGGTAGATGCACTTACCATGCAGCCTGTGGAAAAAGCTGATCATAATGTTCTCGTAGCAATGGCTGTCTATATTGGCAAAACAAGACTGATCGATAACTTCAGCTACGAGGTATAATATATGGAAAATATTTTAAAGAAAATCGGGAAAATCAGCAGTTTTGCATCCAGATATATTGGAATCATCATCATTGCCTTTTCATGCCTTGCCTTTTTCTGGAGGGATGGATTTGCATGGATGACAAATTATACATCTGTTTTTCTGGGCGTGATCATGTTTGGTATGGGACTGACCATACGTCTGGAAGACTTCCGGGCAATTTTTTCCAGGCCCAAGGAAGTGATCATTGGCGCAGTTGCACAGTATACGATCATGCCAGTCGTAGCCTGGGTATTGTGTAAAGTTATGAATCTTCCCGCAGATCTGGCTCTGGGTGTGATTCTTGTGGGATGCTGTCCTGGTGGAACAGCCAGCAATGTGATCACCTATATTGCAGGCGGTGATGTTGCACTTTCAGTAGGAATGACCATCGTTTCCACTCTGGCTGCTCCTGTTATGACTCCATTTCTTGTGTACATTCTGGCAGGTGCCTGGGTGGAAGTATCCTTCTGGGCAATGGTACTTTCTGTTGTAAAAGTAATTCTGGTTCCTGTACTTCTTGGAATCCTTCTCCGTACACTTGCAGGAGATCATGTAGATAAAGTTTCAGATGTTATGCCATTGATCTCTGTTGTAGCCATTGTTATGATCATTGGCGGAATCGTGGCAATTAATGCAGAGAAAATCTTAAGCTGCGGAGTTCTGGTCCTTGGCGTTGTTGCGATCCACAATTTCTGTGGTATGATGCTTGGACTCCTTGCAGCAAAAATTTTCCATGTAGAATATACACGGACAACAGCTATAGCTATTGAAGTGGGCATGCAAAACAGCGGACTGGCAGTTTCTCTGGCAGCAGCTAACTTTGCAGCCAATCCACTGGCAACACTTCCAGGTGCTATTTTCAGTGTATGGCATAATATTGCAGGCTCCATCTTTGCAGGAATCCGCCGTTCCGGCGCAGAGAACCGGACACGCACAGGTGAAAATGGTGTGTCTGCAGCATAAATAACAAGCGAACGTAGAAAACAAAAAATCCCCGGAATCCCTGGCTTAACAGTGATAAGAAACTAATTTGCTTATCTACTGCCAGCTAACGGATTCCGGGGCAAAAATAAGTAAGTCCGTAAAGCTCCATTGACGAAAAAGGAATCACAAGATACAATAATAGCAAATAGCAGTGGGAGGATATTACAAAATGGCTGAACGAAAACCATATGTCACAAAAACAAGGCAGGTTATCCTGGAATATATGAAAGAACAGAGGGCAACTACTGTCAGTGTAGCTGATATCGAAACGTATTTAAAAGAAGAGGGTATTAGGGTAAATACAACAACTGTCTATCGCTATCTGGACAAGCTTTGTGCAGAACATATTGTAATTAAATACCCTGATCTGAAATCCGACAAAGCAGTATTCCAATTTGCAGGAGAGGAAAAACGATGTACCAATCATCTACATCTGAAATGCATTAAATGTGGTAAAGTGATACATCTGGACTGTCACTTTATGGATGAACTAAAGGAGCATCTCTTTCAGGAGCATGGATTCCGTCTTCAGTGCAGTGGTGATATGCTTCACGGGATCTGTCAGGACTGTGAAGAGAAGAAGGACTCTTCACAATTCTGATCAGGATTCTTCCGGTTCTTCTCCAATCAACTGCTCACAGCTGAACAGTTCTCTGACTGCATTTTCATATACTACACATTTCTCTGCTTTCTTAATTTTTTTGGCATATTTTTTATTGTTTGTAAACATAGGTGCCAGATAAGACCATAATTCTTTCATACGAAACAGGATATTTCTGTCTCCGGACAGGTCTTCGCAGTACTCATTGTACATCATATCATGAAATCTGCGGATTTCTTCCTTTGACGCAGGTGCACCGCCACGGATTTCTCTGGCAAGTGCAGGATTCTTCAGTGTTCCTCTGCCTGTCATAATGCAGTCCAGGGTCGGAAACATTTCCTGTAATCTGATACAGTCCTCTGCTGCGACAATATCTCCGTTATAGCATACCGGACTCTTTGCCCGCTCCACTGCCTCTCCAAATGTTTCCAGACGGGGCGTATTTTTGTAATAGTCTTTCTGCACTCTTGCGTGAACAATTAACTCCTCCAGCGGATATTTATTATAAATCGTCAGCAGATCCTCAAATTCTTCCGGATCATCCATACCCAGACGGGTCTTGATGGAAATCTTCATATCACATTTATGGAAAATCTCATCCAGGAATTTGTCCAGTTCATCCGGCCTGTCCAGAAATCCTGCACCTCTGCCCTTCGTCACAACGGTCTTTGACGGACAGCCAAGGTTCAAGTTTACTTCTTTATATCCGTATTCCTGCAGAGTTTCCGCTGTCTGGATAAAATCCTCTGCATTCTTTGTCAAAATCTGGGGAACAGCATACATCCCCTCATTATTCTCAGGCATAATGTCTTTCTTTTCTCTGGTGCTGAGATGTCCTTTCTGATTTGGAAGGATAAAGGGAATAAAATACTTGTCAAAACCTCCAAAGCACTGGTAAAGTGCCCTTCTGTATGTATATCCTGTGATTCCCTCAAGGGGGGCTAAATATATTTTCATGTGCTTCTCCTGTTGTATTTATTGTATTCTTCATTCATTATACTGTAGTTATTCTGTTTTCTCAATGCAGATTTGAAACAGCCGCTGCAAATTGTAAAAAGGCTCAAAATTTTCTGGAAAAGCACCAACACCCTGTCCCGGACATAAACTATATAGAAATCCCCTTCGAGGTAGCGATTTGAAGGCCTTTCAAAAACCTTTGTCCATATCCCAGGAAAAATATTATCTTCAAAAATATCAGGAGGGTGATTCTCAGGCAAAGAATATCCTGATCGAGCATAATCTCCGGCTGGTAGCACATGTGGTCAAAAAATATCAGGGAACCGGTGAGGATACAGATGATCTGATCTCTATTGGAACCATCGGACTGATCAAGGCTGTCACAACCTTTAATCCCCAGAAGGCTTCCCGGTTATCCACCTATGCTGCCAGATGTATAGAAAATGAACTGCTGATGTATTTTCGTGCTAAGAAAAAGCATTCAAAAGAAGTGTCCCTATATGAACCCATAGGAACAGATAAAGAAGGAAATGAGATTAATCTGTTAGATGTGATCGAGAGTGCACCTGTAGATATTGTAGAAGACTGCTATATCCGCGAAAATACCGACTATCTTCTACGCTCTCTGAAAAAAGTCCTGTCAGATAAGGAATATCAGGTGATCTGCTGCAGATATGGGCTCTTTGGCATGGAGGAAGAAACTCAGCGGGAAATTGCCCGAAAACTGTGTATCAGCCGCTCTTATGTCTCCAGGATCGAAAAAACTGCTCTGCAAAAGCTTCGAGGCCTTTTCCCGCAAATGCAGTAAACGCAGCCAACAAATTTAACGTTGGCTGCGTTTATTAATCACTCTGCTCTTCTTAACAGATCGTAAACCTGGATTTCGGTTCCCAGGTCGATAAACAGCTTCTGCTGTGCATGAGGCGCACTCTCCATGGAATTGCCTTCCTCATCATAAATTCCCTTCACAGTGACAGCTACATTCTGTCCGTCCGGTTTCATAATTTCAATTGTCTCACCTACAGAGAATTTATTTCTCTGAGTGATCTGCGCATAACCCCGTTCATCCACTGCCTCAGCAAATCCCAGATACGTATATTCCTTCTGATAAGTATTATTATCATAAATCTGTGTATTCTCATCCGGTTTTCCATAGAAGAATCCGGTTGTAAACTGTCTGTAGGTACAGTTGGAAATCTGTTCCTGGTACCATGGCATATTTGCCTGATATTTCTCAGGGCTCTCCATATAGTCGTCTATTGCCTTGCGGTAAGTTCTGGCAACTGTTGCGACATAGAGAGCGGTTTTCATACGGCCTTCTATCTTCAGACTGTCGATTCCGCTGTTAATGATATCGTCCATATGCTCGATCATGCAGAGATCCTTGGAATTAAAGATATAGGTTCCTCTTTCATTTTCAAATACCGGCATATATTCTCCCGGACGTTTCTCCTCAACAATGGAATATTTCCAGCGGCAGGGATGGGTACAGGCTCCCTGGTTGGCATCACGTCCTGCCAGATAATTACTGAGCAGACATCTTCCGGAATAGGAAATGCACATAGCACCATGGATGAATGTTTCAATCTCCATATCCTCCGGAATATGCTCTCTGATCTCTTTAATCTCCGCAAGCGAAAGCTCTCTGGCTGTTACCACACGCTTTGCTCCCAGATTGTACCAGAAACGATATGTCTCATAGTTAGTATTGTTTGCCTGTGTACTGATATGACGTTCGATTTCCGGGCATATTTCCTTTGCATACATATAGATTCCCGGATCTGCAATGATCAGTGCATCCGGCTTCAGTTCTTTCAGTTCTGTCAGATATTCCCTCACACCCGGCAGATCATAATTATGGGCCAGAATATTTACAGTCACATAAACTTTCACTCCATGTTCATGGGCAAAAGCGATTCCTTCCTTCATATCTTCATGGGAAAAGTTCTTTGCTTTGGCACGAAGTCCAAAGGCTTCTCCACCGATATATACTGCATCTGCTCCGAAAATAACAGCAATCTTCAACACCTCAAGACTGCTAGCCGGAACCAGCAATTCTATTTTTCTCATATTGTTCACTCCTGTTTCACACTGACTGTAACTCCGTCTCCCAGGGGAATGATCGAAGTTATCAGGGATGGATTATGTTTCAGTTCATACAAATACTCACGCATTCTCTTATATATGGTTCTGTTTCTGCGCTCTACCAGATAATGGGACTCTATGATATCTCCCTCCTGAAGCACATTGTCAGAGATGAGAACACCGCCATTTTTCATAAGACGCATCACATCCGGAAGCCAGTTGATATACTGTCCCTTTGCAGCATCCATAAAAATCATGTCAAACGAATCTTCCAGTTCTTTTAATATCTGTCCTGCGTCTCCCTCAAGCAGAGTAATCTGCGCTTCCCGTCCGGCTCTCCTGAAATTCTCTTTTGCGATGGGGATTCTCTTCTCATAATTCTCGATCGTTACGATTTCAAGATCCTCAGGACCATATTCGCACATAAGAAGTGTGGAGAAGCCAATGGCTGTCCCCACCTCCAGAATACGCTTCGGCCGGTTTACAGCCAGAAACATTTTTATAAAGCTCTGCATTTCTCTCCGGATGATCGGCACCCGTTCCCTGATGGCATACTGCTCCAATTCTTCAAGAAACGGTGTATTTCCCATATCCAGTGAATTAATATAGGTACGCATCCGCTCGTCAACTATCACGAATCACTTACCCCTTCCTGTTCATCATCACCTGCCAGAATTCCCATGATACGATTAGGTGTATATGCTGTACTTAACAGATACGTTCCGGCCTGAAGCTTTCCATGATAAGTGGACAGTCTCTCCTGAACATAAAATACCGTTGCACTCTTGACCAGACCTTTTTTCTGAAGAGTTTTGGCAATCTTGTACAAGGAAGTATCTTCCTTGATCACCACTGTAACTTCCTGTCCTTCTCCGGGACTCATGGCCTGCTGATTAAAGACATCATGTCCAAACTGATAAGAAGCCTTTCCTACCCAGAAAAGTAAAACTATCACACATATATAAAGCACGATCTTAAAAAACGTTCCTGCAACAACAACACCTGCTGCACCTGCACGTTCCCTGGTATCACTCATAAGCTATTTCCTTTCTGTATGTCAGGCGGATAAAGTCATCCGCTCAGTTATCTGCTCACAGCAGGATAACTGTTTTACAGTTTATCTGCTCACATTCCCGGGACATCTATATCAATACCTTCTCCCAGTTTTATACAGATTCTCTGCATCATTTTGCACAAAGCAAGCTCCGCATCCAGATACGCATTCACTTCCGGGTGTCTGCGAAGCTCTGCGGATTCTTTTCCCATCTGCTCTACAACTTCAAACAGATTATCGGAATCCCATTCATTCTGGACTTTATAATTATCTGCCCTGAATGTATCCACACGTGCCTTCAGTTCGGGCTTCTTTTTCAGGATATCACTCTGCTTCTGAAATTCCAGATATTCAGGGCTCTCCTTTATAGCCTCCAGAAGCCCTTTAATACTTTCCTCTATTGTATTTGGTTCCATTTTATGCCTCCATGATAATAGGCAGGATCATAGGACTTCTCTTGGTACGTTTCCATAAAAATTCACTGAGCGCATCCTTCACAACTGTCTTGATCTTGCCCCAGTCCGTAATATTACGTTCCAGACAAGAATCCAGTGCATTCTCTACCACTTCTCTTGCACCATCCATCAGATCCTCAGATTCCCTCACATATACGAAGCCTCTGGAAACAATATCCGGTCCTGCAAGAATCACATTGCTGTGGCGTTCCAACGTAACCACAACGATCATAATTCCATCTTCTGCAAGATGCTGACGGTCACGAAGAACGATATTTCCTACATCTCCTACACCAAGTCCGTCTACCAGGATTGCTCCTGTGTGTACAGTGCCTGTTACTTGTGCACTCTGGCTGTCAAGCTCCAGAATATTTCCGGATGCAAGGACAAAGATATTCTCTTTGGGGATTCCAAGTTCCTCAACTACATTTTTCTGTGCGGTCAGATGTCTGTATTCACCATGAACAGGGATTGCATATTTCGGTTTTACCAGAGAATAGATCAGCTTGATTTCTTCCTGGCAGGCATGTCCGGAAACATGGACATCCTGGAAAATAACCTTCGCACCCTTCATGGAAAGCTCATTGATAACCTTGGATACCGCTTTCTCATTTCCCGGAATCGGATTGGAACTGAAAATAATAGTATCATTCGGTTTGATCACTATTTTCTTATGGATGTTTGCAGCCATACGGGAAAGAGCTGCCATGGATTCACCCTGACTTCCTGTTGTGATCAGCACTACCTGTTCATCCGGGTAATTCTTAACCTGATCAATCTCAATCAGAGTCTGATCCGGAATGCGAAGGTATCCAAGCTCTGCTGCAGTTGTGATAACATTTACCATACTGCGGCCCTCTACTGCAACCTTGCGTCCGAAACGATAAGCTGTGTTAATGATCTGCTGTACGCGGTCTACATTGGATGCAAAAGTGGCAATAATGATTCTGTTTGTCTTATATTCATTGAAAAGATTATCAAACACATGTCCCACAGAACGTTCAGACATGGTAAATCCGGTTCTCTCTGCATTAGTACTGTCACACATCAGTGCCAGTACTCCCTTTCTTCCAATCTCTGCAAAACGCTGCAGATCAATGGCATCTCCGAATACAGGAGTATAATCTACTTTAAAGTCGCCGGTATGCACTACGATGCCTGCCGGAGAATAGATCGCAAGTGCAGATGCATCCTGGATACTATGGTTTGTCTTTATAAATTCAATTGAAAAATCACCAAGATTAATGACCTGTCCATGCCTTACTTCCTTTAACTTGGTAGTATTGGTCATATTATGCTCTTTCAGCTTATTTGCAATAAGGGCAATGGTCAGCTTCGTGGAATAAACAGGGACATTTACATCTTTGAGTACATACGGCAGCGCACCGATATGGTCCTCATGTCCATGAGTGATCACAAAGCCTTTTACTTTGGAAATATTCTCTTTTAAATAGGTGACGTCCGGAATGACAAGGTCAATTCCGAGCATATCATCTTCCGGGAAAGCAAGACCGCAGTCTACCACAACAATGCTGTCTTCATATTCAAATGCTGTGATATTCATTCCAATCTGTTCCAGACCACCCAGAGGAATGATCTTTAATTTAGATGTTGGTTTCTTCGGTCTGCGGGAAGAATTCTTTATCGCAGCCTTAAATGGTACCTGTATTCCGTTCTTCTCTTTATCTGCCGGAGCCTTGCGGTCCTGCATTGGTTTTCTTCCATAAGAGTTTCTGTGCTGTGGTTTATATTTATAATTCTTCGGTCTGTTGTATGGCCTTTTCTGACCATGTCCGAACTGTCCGTCATGATTTTCACGCGCTTCATTATTAAACTGGTTGTTATTTTCGTTACTCAAGTACTACACCTCCATGCTACATTTCAAGGTCTACGTCATCTAACATTTGTTCAAATACTTTAAAAACAGCCTGCATCTCATCCTCGTCCTCGACCATTTCATAGCAGGCTTCCTGACTGTCATCCTCTGACACGTCTTTAAAAATATAGGCTGTCGCCTCATCATCCTGAGAATCAGATACCAGAAGATATGCAACTCCTCCGATCCTGGTCTGCTCCTCTACATAAAACTCCGCTTCTGTTCCGTCCTCAAGCTGAAATTTAATTTTCTCCATCTTATTAATCTCCTAACAGGACAGGGAATCCAGATATCCCTGCAAAATAAAAACAGCAGCCAGCTGATCCAGATACTGCTTGCGGTTCTCTCTGCGCACACTGGCTTCCATTAAAGTACGATTGGCTTCTACTGTTGTCAGACGCTCGTCCCACATGATCACTTCAAGACCTGTACGTCTTTCCAGCATTTCTTTAAATTCCAGTGATTTTCGGGCACGTTCTCCAATCGTATTGTTCATGTTCTTCGGATATCCAAGCACGATCTTCTCCACGTGATATTCCGAAACAAGTTCTTCAATACGGGCAAGTGTCTGGCGCAGGTGGTTCTCCTGTTTACGCCAGATCGTCTCTACACCCTGAGCGGTGATCCCCAGCGGATCACTAATGGCTGCACCGACTGTTTTTGATCCATAATCTAATCCCAGAATCCTCATATCAGCGTTCCCAGGATTTGTTCTTAATATACTCGTTTAAAAGTTCCTCTACCAGTTCGTCGCGCTCTACTTTCATGATCATGCTTCTTGCGCCCTTGTGACTGGTAATATAAGTAGGATCTCCAGACATAATATATCCAACGATCTGATTGACCGGATTGTATCCTTTCTCATCCATTGCTGTGTAAACGAGATCCAGAACTTCTTTTACCTGAAGCTCCTGATCTGGTTTTGTTCTGAAATATTGGGTATTACCCAGATTGTTCTCTGCCATTTTATTCACGTCCTTACCTGATTTATTGTCGCAAAGCCTTCTTAGTAATTCTGCTTTGCTATGTATTGCAAATTTCGTATACAATACACATATTTTCTTCTATATTTTAATATAATTTCACGTATTGTGCAACCGCAAATTTATTGATGATTATTCGTTACTGTTCACTCCGTTCTCAGTAACATAGCCAAAATTCATTCCAGATTGCCTGCGGCAATGGAATTTTGGCTTGTATGTCTCGGGATTTTGGCATATTCATGCCAAAACACCTCGCGGGATAGTGGTGTGTGAACTGTAACTATTCTATTCCCAGAACCTCACCTGTTAATGTATGTTCTTCCAGGAATTCTTCAGCTTTTACAGTAATGATGTCATTCACACTGTAGTTGTCCTGTTTTTTCACTGCTGTTTTAATATATTCCATACTGTGGCCGATATACCACTGCTCTCCGTTAATCTCTACTTCTTCCTCAAGAAGTACTTTCAGTTCACCGCCGAGCATGGATTTTTCATATTCTTTCGCATGCTGTTCATTTAAAGCAAGCATCTTGTCACTTCTGACCGCTTTCTGTGCTTCAGTGAGCTGTCCGGACATGGCTGCAGCCTTTGTTCCATGGCGGCGGGAATATTTGAAAATATGAGTTTCATAAAAATGAATGCTCTCTACGAAATCATAGGAATCCTGAAAATCTTCTTCTGTTTCCATCGGAAAACCAACGATCACATCTGTGGTAAGTGCAGGATTTCCCAGATATTTTCTCAGAAGCCCGCATTTCTCTGCATATTCTGCGCTTCTGTATCTGCGATTCATTCGCTCCAGTGTGGTATCACATCCGCTCTGCAGGGACAGATGGAAATGCGGACACATTTTCGGCAATGCGGCAATGCTCTGCACAAATTCTTCTGTGATGATTCCCGGTTCCAGGGAGCCCAGACGGATTCGTTCGATTCCTTCTACCTCATGTACTGCCCGGATCAGGGAAAGCAGTGTTTCTTTCTCTTCTGCCGGGAAATCTACTACCATAAGAGCTTAAATGAATTCCTGTCAGAACGACTTCCTTGTATCCTTTTGATGCAAGTGCATGAACCTCATCCATTACATGTCGCGATCTTACGGCTTCTGACACGACCTCTTGCATAAGGAATGATACAGTAAGTACAGAATTGATTACAGCCGTCCTGAACTTTGATATATGCGCGTACATGCTCTGCTGTATGATCAATTGCCAGTTCTTCATATTCTTTTGTCTGGTTGATCTTGAGCACATGTTTCTGCCTGGTGTGCTGTTGCTCATATTCCTCGAGTACCTGGACAATATTTCCCTTCTGATTGTTTCCAAGGATCAGGTCTACAGCCTCATCTTTATCCAGTTTTCCTTCATCTGTCTGTACATAACATCCGGCTGCGATCACGATAGCATCCGGGTTCATTTTCTTTGCTTTGTGCAGCATCTGTCTGGATTTACGATCTGCAATGTTGGTTACTGTACAGGTATTAATTAAATATACATCAGCCCCCGGTTCAAAAGGTACGATCTCGTAGCCCGCTTCTTCCAGAAGCTGCTGCATGGCTTCTACTTCATAGGCGTTTACTTTACATCCTAAGTTGTGAAGTGCAACTTTTTTTCCCATTCTTTCCTCCTAATTGATTTTTCTGTTTTTATAATTCTATACCTGCATACTCATTTTCTGTAGTCTGGACTTTGTATACATGCTGACATTTCGAAAACTTATATGCTTACAGAATAGATTTTGTTTTCGCTTTAGTTATTGTTCATTTTCTACAAAACAGTCTGATATTTTAGCACTGTTCTACATTTTCACTAAATCTTTCTGGAAATTTTATCCGTTTTCACCTTGACTTTTATGGTCTCTGCCGTTAAGATGAAAACTGTAAGCTGACAGACAATCAGGTCAGCAAATAACTATTATTAAGGGAGGTTCTCATAATGAAAACAGTTAAAATTTCACTGAACTCTATCGATAAAGTGAAAGCGTTCGTTAATGAAATCAGCAAATTCGACTGCGATTTCGATTTAGTATCCGGAAGATATGTAATCGACGCAAAATCTATCATGGGTATTTTCAGCCTTGATTTATCCAAACCAATCGATTTAAACATCCACGCTGATGGCGCTGCTCTTGATACCGTTATGGCAATCGTAGGCAAATACGTTACAGAATAATTTTTTCGCAGTCATTGAGGAACTGTTTACCAGTTCCTCTTTTTTTGTATACCAGAGTTTCAAGTTCAAACATAAGGAAGTAGCGTCAGCAGATTCCGAATGTTTGTAATCGATATTAGTCAATCTCAATAATCTCAACAGTCTCCAGCGCTGTCTTCATGAGTTCGTCAATTTTTTCTTCCAGTTTTGTTTCAGAACGGTGGATCACGTTCAGGTTTGGTTTGGTAACCGGATGTTTTGCCACGAAAATAGTACAACAGTCTTCGAATGGCTGAATGGATGTTTCATAGGTTCCGATTTCCCAGGATCTTTCTACGATTTCCTGTTTGTCGAATCCGATAACCGGACGGTATACAGGGAGTGTGCAGACTTCGTTTGTTGCTGCAAGGCTCTGCAGGGTCTGGCTGGCAACCTGACCGATGCTTTCTCCAGTGATCAGACCGAGACATCTGCTTTCTTTTGCGAAATGCTCTGCAATACGCATCATGTAACGACGCATAATGATAGTCAGCTCATCGTGCGGACACTGGTCGTAAATATAGAGCTGAATATCTGTGAAGTTCACTACATGAAGGCGGATTGGTCCACTGTATTTTGCTACCTGTTTTGCCAGATCTACAACTTTCTGTTTTGCTCTCTCGCTGGTGTATGGCGGAGCGTGGAAATATACAGCGTCAATTTTAACGCCACGTTTTGCGATCATGTATCCTGCTACCGGGCTGTCGATGCCGCCTGAAAGAAGAAGCATGGCTTTTCCGTTTGTGCCGATCGGCATTCCGCCTGCGCCCTTGATAGTCTGGGAATATACATAAATCTTGTCTCTGATTTCCACAGAGAGAGTCAGATCCGGTTCATGTACATCTACACTTGCATCCGGGAATTCATCCAGAATGCGGCCGCCCAGTTCTGCGCTGACTTCCATGGATGTGATCGGATAGGATTTCTTTGCTCTTCTTGTATATACTTTAAAGCTTCCGTCGTAGTCCGGATGGCAGTTCTTCATGTAGGAAACTACGTCCTTTGCCATCTGCTCGAATCCCTGATCTTCGTAGATCACTACAGGGCAGATTCCAACAATACCGAATACATGCTGCAAGGCTTCTACTGTCTCATCATAGTCATACTGCTCCGGGCAGAATACATAGATTCTTCCCTGTTCTTTCTTTACTTCAAACTCACCTTCTACTTTGGAAAGGGCGATGTTCATCTGCTTTACAAGGGCATCTTCGAAGATGTATCTGTTCTTGCCCTTGATGGCGATTTCTGCGTATTTTATTAAAAATGCGTGGAATATCATTTGTTTCTCCTTCTCTTATTTTGCTTATAATAAATTGTTTTATATAATATTAGAATTAATATTTTTCTGGATTTAATATCTGTAATTTTCAAATAGAATTCATATAAATGCTATTAACAACCTTTTCAAATATTCCTGAGCTTATCTCAGGTTCCATTCCAAATATCACTTATAACTATTATTTGTTATCTGCGTGCATAGCGTTTCAGCATCGGCAGTACTTCATTCAGAACTTCCAGGCAGTAGTCAACTTCTTCGAATGTATTCTCCTCTGAGAAGCTGATACGTACAGTGTTCTCGATCTGTGCATTGCTCATTCCCATTGCGGAAAGTGTTGCGCTTGGTTTTCTCTTATGGCTGGAGCATGCGCTTCCTGCTGATACGTAAATGTTTCTGTCCTCTAAGGTATGAAGCAATACCTCGCTTCTGATTCCCAGAAAGCTGACGCTTAAGATATGCGGTGCGCCTTCTCTGACAGGCATTCCATTGATTACTACATCGTCAATCTTAGAAAGTCCTTCTGCCATGCGTTCTTTGAGCTGGTAAAGATGCTCTACTTTCTCGTCAAAGTTCTGGTACATCATCTTCGCTGCAACACCAAGTCCTGCGATTCCCGGTACGTTGTCTGTTCCGGAACGCATGCCGTTCTGCTGGCCGCCGCCGAGAATGAGAGGCTGTACTTTTGCCTTGCTGTTGATGTACAGGAATCCAACTCCTTTTGGTCCATGGATCTTATGTGAGCTGACAGACAGAAGATGGATATTCCATTTCTTCGGATAAATACGATATTTACCGAATGCCTGGATCGCATCTACATGATACAGCGCCTTCGGACACTTCTCCTGGATCATTGCACCGATTTTCTCTACAGGCATAACCGCACCGGTCTCATTATTTACCATCATTGTAGATACGAGAATGGTATCCGGCCTTAATGCTTTCTCCAATGCGTCAAGTTTTACTACTCCATGCCCGTCTACAGGAAGAATGGTCACTTCAAATCCCTGTTCCTGCAAAAAAGCTACCGGCTGGCTGACTGCAGCATGCTCTACTGCAGTTGTGATAATGTGATTACCGCTTCGTTTGTTGGCAAGCGCACCACCGATCAGAGCCAGGTTGTTTGACTCTGTTCCGCCGGAAGTGAACAGGATTTCTTTTTCTGTTACTTTCAGTATCTGTGCCAACGTTCTGGCAGATTCTTTGACATACCCTTCTGCGTCTACACCTTTCTGGTGCATGGCAGATGGATTTCCAAAATCTTCCATCATTGTTTTTACCACGATGTCCTTTACTTCTTCAAAGCAGCGGGTCGTGGCTGAATTATCAAAATATGCTTCCATTTTTGTTCTCTCTTGTTTCTGTTATTCATTTTCCAACTGGAACATCAGAACTGAAAGAATCGCAAGTCCTGCTGTCTCAGTTCTGAGGATTCGTCTTCCAAGTGTAATCGCATGGGCACCTGCTTCCAGTGCCTTTGCTACCTCTTCTTCCTCGAATCCACCCTCCGGTCCGATAAAGATACCGACAGACTGTCCAGGCTTAATCTCGCTGAGGATTTCTCTGGTTTCTTTCATTCCTTTGGCAAGTTCGTACGGGATCAGTTTTACATCTAACTGTTTCGCAAATTCCAGTGCCTGTTTGTAGGTCATTACTTCATGGATTTCCGGGATCAGCATTCGCTTGGACTGCTTTGCTGCACTCTCTGCGATCTGCTGCCAGCGAACCACCTTCTTTGCTGCCTTCTTAACATCCAGTTTCACCACACATCGCTTTGTCTCTACCGGGATTATAGAAAAAGCTCCCAACTCTACTGCTTTCTGGATGATCAGTTCCATCTTGTCTGCTTTCGGCAGTCCCTGAAAAAGATAAAGCTTATTTGGCAGCTCATATTCCGGCTCCTGTGCATAGAGGATATGCAGCAGAACCTCATCCTCTCCCAGTTCTTCAATCTGGCAGTGGTATTCTTTATCTCCTCCGTCACTGATCCACACATCCTCCCCACATTTCATGCGGAGAACGTTTTTAATATGATTTACATCCGTCCCATTGATGTGGATACGGTGTGCCTCTTCCTCAATCTGATAAGACTCCACAAAAAAACGCTGCATAGGATCAGTCCTTTCTTGCTGTTACGGAAACCCACTCGCCCTGATGTGTCACTTCTACGACCGTCAGGCCTGCTGCTTTTACCGCCTCCACTACAACTTCTTCCTTCACATCAAGAATACCGGAAGTAATGTAGTAAGCGCCTTTTTTCATCTGGTTTACAATTACCGGTGTCAGAGGGATCAGAACATCTGCAAGGATATTTGCTGTTACGATATCATATTTTTCATATCCTGCCTGATCCTGAATCGCTTTATCGTCAATGATGTTTCCGATCACCATATCAAAAGTTTCATCCACGATCTGGTTTGCTTCTTTATTCTCTGCAACTGCAGGAACTGCACATGGATCAAGGTCTGTTCCCAGTACATGTTTCGCACCAAGTTTCAGGGCAACGATACCAAGGATACCGCTTCCGGTTCCTACGTCAAGCATCTCTGTATCCGGTGTTACATATTTCTTTAACTGGCGAATCACAAGCTGAGTAGTCTCATGCATACCTGTACCGAAGGCTGTACCCGGATCAATGTGGAGGATCATCTTGTCTTTATCCTCTGCTTTTACTTCTTCCCATGACGGTACGATAAGGATATCATCTACATAGAACTGGTGGAAATACTGTTTCCAGTTATTAATCCAGTCCTTGTCCTCTGTCTGAGATTCTTCAATGGTAGCTTCCCCGATGTCCATAAAATTCTTCAGATCATCTAATGCTTCACGAACATCTTTCAGGATTGCTTCTTTGTCTGCATCTTCTTCCAGATAAAAATTCAGATAGGCAATGCCGTCATCTGCTGGTCCTTCCGGCATAATATCTACAAACATCTGAGCCTTGTCTTCCTCAGTCAGAGGCTGTTTGTCCTGAATTTCCACGCCTTCAATGCCGACTTCTGCAAGTGTGCTGATAACGATATCTTCTGCTTCTGTTTTCGTTTTTACTGTAAAACGGTTCCACTTCATGTAATTGTCTCCATTTCTTTATGTTATATAATTAACTATTATCATCCCAAAATATGTCTGGCCCATTCTCTGTTACTCTGCAGCTATTCCCATAATGCAGCATCTCACCACATCCAGTCAATTCTTATTTACCCACCGACTGCATGCTTCACTTATTTTTTCAAAAAAATGTCTGAATATCTCGTGGCGATTTCCTTTGCTGTAAAATCTCCACGCCAATTCTACCAGTGCAACTCCGGCAATGGCATCCACCAGATAATGCTGTTTAAGCACCTGGGTAGAAATAATGATCAGTATTGCAAAAATCAGTGAAAAATGCTGATACCATTTTGGAATATTCTCTGATTTACTGACTCCGCGCCAGCTCAGCCAGCTTACATAACAATGGATTGACGGAAATAAGTTAGACGGACTGTTTCCACCATCCATGAGATAAACAAACTTAAGCATCTGCTGGGACCATGTAGTTCCTGCAAGCTCAGGTCTGACATTGGTAGTTGGCAAAACCAGAAAATAATAAAACATGTAATATGAACAGTCAGATCAGTTGCCACAAACCGATAAAATCCATCTTTTCCTCTCTGTGCAGCCAGAATATAATTCACTGCCCAAAAAGGGAATGCCAGAATATAAATCCAGATAAACTGTGGTATTAACGGCACTGCCCTGTCCAGTGACATGGTAAAATCAAAATGATATCTGTCTGCTGTCAGTACTCCGCTTCCCCAGTAAATAAGACAGTTTAATACAAAAATGCTTATCAGCGGCAAAATTACCCATACAGGGAGATACTTCTCCCGAAAAGCTGCGATCTTCTCTGTTTTTGTCAAATATCTCTCCATTTCTCAGGAAACTTTTATTCCTGTCTGTTCATCTGATTTTTACCGTTACTCTTCAATATACACGACTATACAAAAAAAG
>ENA-OQJR01000080-OQJR01000080.1-human-gut-metagenome-genome-assembly--contig:-NODE-80-length-25349-cov-3.395052_pt1 | contig 25349 bp, 28 predicted proteins | sample MGYA00242614_ERZ504781 | MGnify/ENA primary metagenome ERZ504781 (study PRJEB26092, sample SAMD00036365) | human gut metagenome | host: Homo sapiens | study: EMG produced TPA metagenomics assembly of...
CGTCAACCACTAGTATTACCTTTCTTTTGTTCTATTGACAATAGCAGCGCTATTCTCACCTTTATCAGCTACCTTAGCAGAGAGAGTGAACTCCCTCTCTAAAGCTTATTTTATTCTGTTTTATCTGAAGCTTCTTCTTTAGCTTTTTCTTTATTTCTTTTACTTCCATACTCTATCACCTGTATAATTATTAGACCTGTATATATGACATAACTGCAGCATCCAGTAAACATTTACCGCTCCTTTAGGACTCCTATACCCATCTGCCTGCGACTTGGCACGTAGCAGTTTTCTGACCTGGGTAGACGACACATCCATCCTGTCACACTTTAAAAGTCTTATATCTGCAGGAAACAGATTTTTGATATGAGCAATCTTTTCCTCCATCTGCAGCTTTGGAAAATTTTCTCTCACCATAACAAGAATAATTGCTGTCCGGGCTATGACATCAGGTCTCATCCATGACTCAAAATAGTCCAGAGAATCTCCACCCATGATGAAATACAGTTCATCCTCCGGATAAAGCGCCTTTAGCTTTTGGAGTGTAACATACGTATAGCTGGTGGACTCATCCTTTATCTCAATATCAGACACCTCAATACCGGGCACTGCTTCTGATGCCAGCTTACACATATTGTACCGGTGGCTAAATGCTGTCATTGCATTCTCAGTCTTGTTCGGCGAGTGACCTGACGGAACAAGCAGAATCCTGTCAAGAGAATACTCTTCCATCGCCTTTTGTGCCATGTATATATGACCTTTGTGTATCGGGTCAAATGCCCCACCAAAAATCCCTGTTTTCATGGCTTATTCCGGAAGCTTAATCTTTGGATTTTTCTTCGCAGGACGGTAAAAAATCATTTTTTTGCCTATTACCTTAACCACTGCTGAGTGTGTTCTCTCACCGATTACACTTGCAATCTCTCTTGGATCATCTATGCAGTTTTTAAGAACTGCAACCTTGATCAGCTCCCTCTTTTCAAGTGCTGCATCAAGAGCCTCGATGATTTCCGGAGTAAGCGATGCCTTTCCAATATTGAAAATAGGGTTAATTGTGCTTGCAAGGCTGCTTAAATATGCACGTTGTTTACTTGATAAATTCATATATACTCTTCTCCTTACTTGTAATAATCAAACTCGAAATCATACATGCGGACAGTATCTCCATCCTCGATGCCCATATTTTCAAGCTCCTTGATGATACCCTGCTCACGCAAGAATCTCTGGAAGAAGGCAAAGCCCTTCTCCGAGTCCATATTTGTATATCCGAGCATTTTCTCAATCTTTGGACCTGATATCTCATATGCACCATCGGCTGCCACCTCAACCGCGTACGGCTCATCCTTAAAGAATGAAAGTGCAGGATCAATCTCAGGCTCATATACAGTAACCTCTTTAGGACAATTTGCAAGCAGGTTCTTCACCTCGTACAAAAGCTCCTTAAGGCCCTTACCGCTTACTGCGGATATCGGGAATACCTTTATGCCCTGTGGCTCAAATTCGGCTCTTAAGGCTGAAATCACCTCATTTTCGTCTCCCGCTATGGCATCTATTTTGTTGGCTGCAATGACCTGTGGCTTTTTGAGAAGCTGTGGATTGTATGCTTCAAGCTCCTTGTTTATCGCCTTGATGTCAGCAACCGGATCACGGCCTTCAGTACCGGCCGCATCAACCATGTGTATCATGACCTTGGTACGCTCTATATGACGCAAAAACTCATGACCGAGTCCTATGCCCTCTGATGCTCCCTCGATAAGTCCCGGGATATCAGCGATTACGAAACCAAAGCCCTCATCCATATCAACCACACCAAGATTTGGCTGTAATGTGGTGAAATGATAGTTGGCAATCTTTGGCTGTGCATTGGTAACTCGTGACAGAAGTGTTGATTTTCCTACGTTTGGAAAGCCTACAAGCCCTACATCCGCTATTACCTTTAGCTCAAGCTGTACCTCAATTTCTATTGCATCCTGTCCCGGCTGTGCATATTTAGGAGCCTGCATGGTGGATGTGGCATAGTGCTGGTTGCCCTGACCGCCTTTTCCTCCACGTAGGATCACCTGCCTTGTATTGTCACCGGACATATCTGCTATGACCTTTCCGCTTGCTGCATCCTTTATGAGTGTACCTTCCGGCACCTTAAGTATAAGATCCTCACCATTCTTTCCGTGGCAGTTCTTTTTGCCACCCTCCTGTCCGGGCTCTGCTGCAAACTTTCTTCTGTGACGATAATCTGTCAGGGTGTTGATTCCCTTATCCACGAGGAATATAACGTCTCCGCCCTTTCCACCGTCACCGCCGTCCGGACCACCGTTCGGCACGTATTTTTCACGGCGGAATGATACATGACCATCTCCGCCTTTTCCTGATTTTATGATAATTTTTGCACGATCTGCAAACATAATTTTCCACCTCATGCTGAATGTCTGCATAAAACACTCAGTATACTTTATGACAAATCATTACTATGCTATATCTATATAAGACACAGTAATAATAAAATAAATCAATATTCCTGCTAATTTACAACATAAAAACCCCGGCTAGTAAAAGTCGGGGTTTAAATCTTATTCGTTCACTACTGGATATACGGAAGCCTGTTTCTTATCTCTTCCAACTCTCTCAAATCTTAATACGCCATCAACCTTAGCATATAATGTATCATCTCCACCGATACCAACGTTTGTACCAGGGTGAATCTTTGTACCACGCTGTCTGTAAAGAATATTACCAGCTTTTACGAATTGTCCGTCTGCTCTCTTAGCGCCTAATCTCTTAGACTCAGAGTCACGTCCGTTCTTTGTAGAACCAACTCCCTTTTTATGAGCAAAAAACTGAAGGTTCATATTCAACATGTCTTACACCTCCTTGAAGTCTAGAATGATGTACTCATTCCCATAGTCTCTTTGTATTCCTTTTAGTCCCAGAATCATGGAATCCATAAGCAGTGCAACATCACCTGTCGCCGGCTTGTCAAGTCTGTAGTCAATCATACCTGTCTCTTCGTCTGTATCAAGACTGTACTCAGCATGACACAGCTCTTCAGCGGAATTGATGAAGTTAATCACCAGCGCTGAAACCCCGGCACAGATTATATCATAACCGGAATCTGCAAAACCTGCATGTCCCTTTGACTTAAAGCCTATCTTATGTCCTTTTGAATTCTGATAAACGGTTATAGCTATCATTATCCGTTAATTTTTTCAATCTTAACCTGTGTGAAAGCCTGTCTGTGTCCGTTCTTTTTGTGATATCCGGTTTTTCTCTTGTACTTGTAAACGATAACCTTTTTAGCTCTGCCTTCTTTAACTACAGAAGCCTCAACTGTTGCACCTGCAACTGTTGGATCTCCAACCTTGAGATCATCTCCGCCTACAACTAAAACCTGATCAAAAGTAACCTTCTCACCAGCTTCAACGCCAAGCTTTTCAATGGTAATGATATCGCCTTCAGATACTTTGTACTGCTTACCACCTGTTGCTATAATTGCGTACATATGGCACCTCCTATTTATCATTACTCGCCAGTTACGGTGCTGCGAAAGTCGCAAACTTATACCTCACTGTGCGGCATACTCCAGTATATTAGCATAGAGCTATCTATTCGTCAAGTGGTTTTTCTAAAATTTGTTTAAGAGATTTGTGGACTTTTTTTCTGGTCAGCTCCACCAGTCCAAGCTTCGTGATATCCACAAAGGTACAGACTGTATTATCGTCCTTTATATACCGTTTGAGCGCTTCAATAAGCGTATCCTTTGACGCCTCAGACTTCATATTGATAAAATCAATTATTATCATGCCGGAGATATTTCTGAGCCTAAGCTGCCTTGCTATCTCCTTTGCGGCCTCCATATTGGTCTTTAATATGCTATTGCTCCCCGACGATATATTCTTTGCACTGTTTACATCTATAAAGGTAAGTGTCTCAAGCTGTTCTATTATGATGTTGCCACCACAGTCCAGCCATACCCTGCGCGAGGTCAGATTATCAATCAGCCCTCTTATGCCATAGAGTGTTGACAGACTGATAGCTGAATCGTCATATCTCATTATCTTTTCAGGAGCATGGTCATATATGCCGTACTCTGTAAGAAGACTGTCATATATGTCATCGCAGTCAGTCTTTATCCACTCCACCGTGGCAAAATCAATTGTCTTCATTAAAAGCAGATAATCGCTCATCCCATGATATACGCATGAATAGAGCGCCTGATGCGGTGCCTTTTTTATTATCTGATTGTATTTCTGTGCTACAGAATACGCATCTTGCGAAACAACTTTATCCTCCACATTTTTGGCATTGGTTCTGACTATGATGCCATAGCCATCTTTTTCGTGATCTGCACAACTTAAAAGCACAGCCTTACGTAAAAGAGCCGCCCTTTCCTTATCCAGCTTCGATGAAACACCTATCTGTGTATCAAAATTGGTGAGAATCACATTGCTTCCGAATATAGAAAGCTTTGTTGTGACCACAGGATCCTTTGTCTTTAGCGCATCCTTTATGACCTGCACAAGTATCTCATCGCCCTCACACAATCCTTCTTTTTTTGATTTTTTGTTTGTGTATACAGGATTTTTTGCATCATTTAGCGACAGATAACAGCTTTTATTCTGCGCAATGGTCACAAATGCCGCATTTATGCCCGGCAGTATCTTATTTACCCTTGCCGCGTATATATTGTTTATTATCGTATCCTTCTCGGGAAGGAGCTGGAAATCCTTATAATTTCCGTTTTCATCCATCAGTGCATACACTGTGTATGTATTATTATTTTTTACTGTTTTAGTCAGAATAATTCTGTTCATTATGAGATTTCTTCTCCCATGTCAAGCAGACAAATGAGTGTTCCATCGTCTTTTCTTGCATACACTTCCTGCCTGTGGATTTGTATGGCAAGTGGATTGTAATCAAGTCCACACTTTTCGTATATGGCCTGAAGCACAAACTCAGGCTTTATATTGTCAATGCTTCCTGTTGATACCTGCATGAAAAACTCAGGCTTTTTGTTATTTTCCATGACTGTAAGCTTGTATACAAGAGGCTTTATATCTACCTCTCTCTCACTCTTTTTAGTCTTTTTCATCACAACAAAGGATGGCTCGTCAAAAAAGTGCTTATCTATCGCTTCCTTCCACTCCTCTATGGTGTATGGGCTCTCATAGCCCTCCTTGAAGCTAAGTACATAGTCTGCAGCCGCAACAAGCGACATAGCCTTCTTTGCATCATCCGGCAGAAGCACATAGCCTGTCACCTCTACTCCGTCCACCATCTGGGCATTTAAAGCTTGTATGCTTTTTTCTGTAGATTCTGTTGTATTTACATCTATGTCAAAGTACTCACCATCACTTGTGATGCCCACTCCAAGCGGAGCCGCAAACGACATAATCTGGTGAGCAGAATACCCCTCTGAATAGCGGATATCAATATCTGCCCTTCTGACCGCCTTCTGGAAGTATCTCATCATATCGAGATGTCCTATAAACTTCATGCAGCCCCATTTTTTAAACTTCACTCTAATTTTCATAGCAGACACCTCCTCCATAGCTCTTTGCACCGCAGGCAGAGCACCTCATGCGGCAGTTAGGAGTGACTGTCTCCTTATGGGCTGTCTCCCACTCTCTTATCATAAACTGCTTTGTCACACCTATATCGATAAAATCCCATGGGAATACTTCATCTAAAGGCCTTTCTCTCATCGTGTAGAAATCCGGATCCAGTCCGCATTCCTTTATCGAATCAATCCATCTGTCATAGTCAAAATACTCTGTCCAGGCATCATAATATCCGCCCTTTTCGTATACCTTTACTATCGCATCGCAAAGCCTTCTGTCGCCTCTTGCAAGTATGCCCTCTATCACAGTGACATAGGCCTCATGCCAGTTGTATCTGATGCTCTTTCTGTTGAGCTGCTCCTTTACATGGTCATTTACTATTTTGGCTCTGCCCAGATACTCAGAAGGCTCATACATTCTCGCCCACTGGAATGGTGTAAAAGGCTTTGGCACGAAAAATGATGTACTTATCGTAATCTGGCATTTTCCGGCTCTCTTTTCCTTTGGAACGGTATCATAGTACAATGCCGCCACATCGTTTGCAAGCTCAGGAATGCCCCTCATATCTTCCTCTGTCTCTGTAGGCAGACCGAGCATGAAATAAAACTTCACCTTGTTCCAGCCGCCCTCAAATGCCTGTTTTGAGCCGTTCATGATATCATCCACGGTAAGTCCCTTGTTAATGACATTTCTAAGGCGCTGTGTACCGGCCTCAGGCGCAAAGGTCAGACTGCTTTTTTTGACATCCTGCACCTTCTGCATGATATCGAGCGAAAACGCATCAATTCTGAGTGAAGGCAGGGAGATATTTATCTTCTTTTCCTTACAGATATCAAGCAAAAACGTGATAAGCTCATCAAGCTCCTTGTAATCGGATGAGCTTAAGGAGCTTAAAGAAATCTCCTCGTGTCCGGTATTTTTAATAAGTGCCGCTGCAACGTCCTTTAAGTGGTCAACCTTTTTCTCACGGTTTGGGCGGTAAATCATACCGGCCTGACAGAAACGGCAGCCTCTTATACAGCCACGCTGTATTTCAAGCACCATTCTATCCTGCGTAGCCTTGATAAAAGGCACAACCGGTGCCTCCGGGTAAGTTGAGTTCGTCAAATCTACCTGCACCTGTTTTTTTATCTTTACAGGAATATCATCATACTTAGGCTTCATACAGCAAATTGTTCCATCCTCATTGTACTCCACCTCATACAAAGCAGGTACATAAAGGCCCTCAATCTTTGCAGCCTCATGTAAAAACTCTTCCCTTGAAAGACCATCAGCCTTTGCCTTCTTATAAAGCTCAAAGAGATTGCCGTACTGTGTCTCTCCCTCTCCGATATAAAATATATCAAAGAAGTCTGCAATCGGCTCCGGATTGTAGGTACAAGGACCGCCTGCAATCACAATAGGACAGCCATCCTCTCTGTCCCTTGAACGAAGCGGAATCTGTGCGAGGTCAAGTATCTGCAAAATATTTGTGTAGCACATCTCGTACTGCAGCGTCATGGCTACAAAGTCAAAGTCCTTTATAGGCTCCTGAGACTCAAGTCCGAAAAGCGGTATATTCTCCTGCTTCATGATTTCATGCAGATCAGGCCACGGAGAATAAACTCTCTCGCACCACACGTCATCCATGCGGTTGAACATATCATATAATATCTGGATTCCCAGATGTGACATACCAATCTCATAAACATCAGGAAAACACATCGCAAAACGTATATTTACCTGCGATGTGTCTTTCATTACTGAGTTGAACTCATTCCCGATATATCTAGCCGGTTTGTCTACCTTCATAAGTATCTCATCACTTAAAGCTAGTTTTCTCATATAATTTCCTCTAAATAATTATTGTGTTTTAAGGCTATCGCTGTGCCAGCTCCCCTGCTATCTCTGCCCATGTGATATTTTTCTGAGCCATAAGAATCATGCAGTGGTACATAAAGTCCGATATCTCAAACTTCAAATCATCACTGTCCGGATTTTTGGCTGCCAGAATAATCTCAGTGCATTCGTGTCCGAGCTTTTTTAATATCTCATCTATGCCCTTTTCCATGACAGCATTGGTGTACGAGTCCTCCTTTGGATTCTTCATACGGTCAACTATCACCGCATAGACTGATTCAAGCACTGTAAGTGGATTCTTCTCCACATACTCCTTTTTCACGATATTATTGAAAAAGCATGTTCTGTTACCTGTGTGACATGCAGCTCCCACCTGCGAAACCTTCGCAAGGATAGTATCATAATCACAGTCCGCTGTCAAAGACTTTACGTACTGTAAATGTCCTGATGTAAGTCCTTTGGTCCAAAGCTCATTGCGGCTTCTGCTCCAGTAGGTCATTCGTCCGCTGTTTATCGTGACATTGAAGGCCTCCTCATTCATATAAGCAAGCATGAGCACCTGCTCATTGCGGTAATCCTGCACTATGACAGGCACCATGCCGTCAGAATTAAGCTTTAAATCAGACCATTTTAAGTCGGGAGTAAAATTGTCAACAAGTATTCCTCCGTCAGAAAGCTTTGTCTTTAACGCCATGATATCATTTTCAGGATCATTGATAAACTCTCCTGCAATGCCTCTTAGTGTTTCACGCTTCATGACATCAATTATTTTATCCATGTCAAACTGCGGCATATAGACCACATACGGTGTGGATGTAAGATTCTCAAGGGCATCTATTATATCTATATTTAAGACCAAAAGCTCATGAAAGGTATCCTCTATCTCCTCCTGATGCTTGAAAATATAGTCTACATTGCTGATTGACAAAAGAATTTTATCCTTGCCAAACTTCTCACTTGCCACATTTGCAAGCTCAAGGCTTGAATCCTTTGTGGCATTGAAGATGACCTGTAAACAGCCTGCATACAGCAGCTTTTTCACGTCCTCTATGCGATTGATATTGCCTCCGGCGCACACCTTTATGTCGATATTTCTGTTTATATTTTCTATCGTATGTATGTTTTTCTCATGCTCATCATCATCAGTTGAAAGATCAAAAATAATAATCTTATCTATGCCACTGTCATTGTAGAGCTGACACAGATTGTAGACGTCGCCCATAACTGTCATATCAGACGCTGATTTCACGGCCTGGCCGTTTTTTAAATACAGTGTAGCAACGATGTTCTTAAAACCAGTCAAATTACAAACTTCCTTTCGTGGACATCACGTCCTTTATTCTGCTATCATAGGTGCAGGCATCGTCAAGCGCCTTGGCAAATGCCTTAAACATAGCTTCTATCATATGATGATTATTTCCCGGTGTCAAAACCTTTATATGCAGGTTCATCGCAGCAGAGTAAGAAACGGCATAGAAAAACTCTCTCACCATCTCTGTATCCATATCTCCGACTCTCTCACAGGTAAACTCACCGTCAAACTGCAGGTACGGTCTGCCTGATAAATCAATGGCACATAGTACAAGCACCTCATCCATCGGTAAAATAAAGCTTCCAAATCTCTTTATGCCCTTCTTGTCTCCGACAGCCTGTGCTATGGCATTGCCAAGCACTATGCCGCAGTCCTCTATAGTATGATGACAGTCCACATTTAAGTCACCGTCACATATCATATCGAGGTCAAAAAAACCATGCTTTGAAAAGCCCTCCAGCATATGGTTAAAGAAGCCTATGCCTGTGTCTATATTTGATTTTCCCGTTCCATCTATATTTAAACCGACCGAAATATCAGTCTCTTTTGTTTTTCTGCTAAGCTTAGCGCATCTATCTGCCATTTCTTACTCCTTTGACTAATCCTCAAATCTAACCTTGATTGAATTTGCATGTGCCGTAAGCTTCTCACACTCTGCAAACTGCTCAATATCTGTATGTATTCTCTCAAGTGCTTCTCTTGAATATGAGATGATGCTTGACTTTTTGATAAAGTCATCTACAGATAAGGCTGAGAAGAATTTTGCTGTTCCGTTTGTAGGCAGAACATGGTTTGGTCCTGCAAAATAGTCTCCCAAAGGCTCTGATGAGTACTCTCCGATAAAGATTGCTCCTGCATTTTTGATTTTTGTCATGACTGAGAAAGGATCTCTTGTGACAATCTCCATATGCTCTGAAGCGATATCGTTTACTGCATCAATTGCCTCATCCATATCCTCTGCAACAAGTATATATCCGTAGTTTTCAAGAGATTTCTCAATGATTTCTTTTCTTGAGAGGACCTCAGCAAACTTATCAACTTCCTCTGATACTTTCTTTGCAAGCTCCTCACTTGTTGTGATCAAGATAGCTGATGCCATCTCATCATGCTCGGCCTGTGAAAGTAAATCTGCTGCCACATAGCGTGGATTTGCAGTCTCATCTGCAAGCACCAGAATCTCGCTAGGTCCTGCGATTGAATCAATGCTGACATATCCAAACACAGCCTTTTTGGCAAGGGCAACAAAGATATTTCCCGGTCCAACAATCTTGTCTACCTTTGGCACACTCTCTGTACCAAATGCCATTGCAGCGATAGCCTGTGCACCGCCTACCTTGTAGATTTCATCTACTCCGGCCTCGTTTGCGGCTACAAGTGTGGAAGGATATACCTTGCCGTCAGCTCCACATGGTGTACACATAACAATCTTTTCAACGCCTGCTACCTTTGCAGGCAGCACGTTCATCAGCACAGATGAAGGATAGACAGCCTTGCCGCCCGGCACATATACTCCTGCCTTTGCTATAGGTGTGACCTTCTGTCCTAAAATGATGCCGTCCTCTGTTGTAAACCATGAGTTCTGCAACTGCTTCTCGTGATATTTTCTGATATTTACAAGAGCCTTTTTTATAACGGCAAGAAGCTTCTCATCAACCAGCTCATATGCTTCCTTTATTTCTTCCTCTGTGACACGGATATTTGATGCATCCACATCCGCTTTATCAAATTTCTTTGTGTATTCAAAAACAGCCTTGTCACGGTTTTCCTTTACATTGTTTATAATCTCATTTACCGTGCTCTCATACTCTGTATAGTTGTTAGGGCTTCTCTTAAGCAGGCTCTCCAATATGTTCTTCTGTGAATCCTTTGTAAGTTTTAAAATTCTCATTACAGCCTCCGTCTAAAATCATGTATTGATATAAATTATACGCTATTTGATAACAGTCTTCAAATCACTTATGAGCTTTGTGATACGCTCATTGTCCATCTTCATGCTGACCTGGTTTACCACAACCCTCGCAGACAGCGGACAGACCTCCTCAAGCACGGTAAGTCCGTTCTCCTTAAGTGTAGTTCCGGTCTCTACTATATCACAAATCACCTCTGAAAGTCCAACAATCGGAGCAAGCTCTATTGAGCCGTTTAGCTTTATAATCTCTACCGTCTGATGCTTTTTATTGTAGAAATAATCCTTTGCGATATGAGGATACTTGGTGGCAACTCTTATCTGCTCATGATGCTGCAAAAGCTCTCTTGCGCTCTCCGGTCCGCATATGCACATGCGGCATTTTCCAAAGCCTAAATCAAGCACCTCGTATATATTTCTGCCCTCCTCGAGGATGGTGTCCTTTCCTACCACACCGATATCGGCAGCGCCATACTCCACGTAAGTAGGCACATCAGGTCCCTTTGCCAGGAAAAATCTAAGCTTAAGCTCCTCATTTACGAAAATCAGCTTTCTGGTATCCGGATCCTTCATCTCCTCACAGGTGATGCCTATCTGCTCAAAAAGCTGCAGGGTCTTCTTTGCAAGTCTGCCCTTTCCCAGGGCAAAAGTTAAATATCTGTCATCACTCATCTTTTATTCCTCTATAAACTCAACTCTGTTTATACGGTTGTCTACCGCATATGAAGCATAGTCCTCTTTCGTTTTATTTTTGTCCTTAAGCACCATCTGTGTATTTACTCCATCTCTTCGAAGCTCCATAGAGCGCTTGATTGCCGCATGGTATGCAGCCTCCTCAAATACTATAAGTGAGGAATTCTCAATGACAGGCACATCAATATCCTGACGGCTTAATGCTGCCATGAGCTGATCCACAACAATTGCAAAGCCGATTGCAGCAGCGTCCTTTCCAAAGTGTGAAAGCAGCTTGTCATAACGGCCTCCCTTTACAATAGGCTCTCCTGTACCATATGTGTAGCCCTGGAAAATAATACCTGTGTAATATGTGTAGTCACTGATAAGTCCAAGCTCATACGAAATATATTTCTCGATGCCGTATGCCTTTAAATATTCTCTAAGCTTAAGCAGAGTATCAATAGATGATAATATCTCATCATATCCATTCGCAAGCTTTAAAGCCTCCATAAGCTGTTCATCCTGTAAATCGAAATTGTCTAATAGTCCAAACAACTTCCTTAGCTTGTCGTTCATTGAAAGACTGTCAACAAACTCCTCCACACCGAAGAAATTCTTATTTGCTATGAGCTCTCTTAGATTTTCCTCCTGCTCCCCTGACAGCCCTGCTGCCTTTGTGAGACCGTAAAAGAACTGCGAATGTCCGACTGAAATCTGGAAATTCTTAAGTCCGCTCTCAAGCATCGACTCAACTGTCATCGAAAGTATCTCGGCATCTGCAGAGATAGAGCCATCACCTATCAGCTCTGCACCGCACTGTGTGCTTTCCTTGAGCCTACCCTGATAATCCGATGAATTGATAAAAGTATTGCCAAGATAACACAGCTTGACAGGCATATCGTCCTCTATATAGTACTTAGCCGCACTTCTTGCAATAGAAGGTGTGAAATCAGGACGAAGGACAAGCGTATTGCCCTCCTTGTCAAAAAACTTGTATAAATCCTTTGAAGGGGTTGTTCCGACATCGCTTCCAAAAATATTAAAAAACTCAAACGTAGGTGTCATGATATCATGATATCCGTATTTTAAAAGTGTACGGTGCAGCTTATCCTGCAAATACAGCTTTTTTTTGCATTCTCCGTTATATATGTCTCTTACTCCGTCCGGAGTGTGTAATAATTGATTTTCCATAATCTGTAAAATCTCGCTTTCATATAGTAAAGTGTTATCGTGGTAATATGCTACCATACGATAGTAATACTGTCAAGCCCTGCAATTTAAGTCAAGTTGAAGTGCGTTCAGATACGGCACAAGTATTCCGGGCACCTCCGGGAGGAAAAATGCCGGCTCAAGCTCCTCATAGCGGAAGCTCTTTCTGCCGCCTTCTGCAGCTCTATCCCAGAATTCTGTCAGCTTTTTAAACGTAAGATAATAGTATTCGTTCCTGTGTGTGTACGATATAAGGATAAATGCAACACCATCCTGTTTTTCAAAGCATCTCATAAACTCTACCTGATGCTCATGTATATTGGCAAGGGGAAACGTGTCGGTATTACATTCTTTTGCATCAAAGCATACCGGGATTCCCTGTACAGCGCCAATATAGTCAACCGTACTCTTCTGCTCGAAATAAGCCAGTGTAATGTGTCTGGTTTCCGGCTCCATCTTTATAGGTGTAATCGGAGTGGGAATCTTTTGTATGAGCGCCAGGCCGTTCTCCCTGTATTTTTCATTTGTCTTATTTATCATGTCCTCTAAGGTCGAGCCTCTTAAGCCTCTTGAATTCCAGGTTGCCATATCGTTTCTATCTTCCTTAATACTGTAAGCTATGCGATGTAAAGTAAATAATGACGGGATTAAAGCCCCACCCTGCTCCATATGTCCGGCAAAGCCGCCTCTATATATCTGCCATCAGGAAAAATCACATGGTGCGCATGCAAAAGCTGGCTGGTCACATGATAATTTTCTTTGTAAAAAGCGTTAATCCTTTTATCCCCATACTTCATATCACCTATGATCGGATGACCAATCGATGACAGATGTGCCCTGATCTGATGGCTTCTTCCGGTAATGAGATGCACCTCAAGAAGAGTTGCTTTATGGCACGAAGCACTCATCTCAATCGTCTTAAGAGGTCTGTAGGCAGTCTTTACTGGCAGTGATTCATCACTTATTGGTTCCTTGGTTATCTGTACCTTGTTCGCGCTCTCATCCTTTGTCAGAAAGCCCTCTATGGTCATAGGCTCATCAACCTCTCCTGCAACAAGCGCCATATAATACTTTTCTGCGGTTCTGTCCTTAAGCACCTGTGACAGGTACTGCAGTCCATGAAGCGATTTTCCCATCAGAATAAGCCCCGATGTATTTCTGTCCAGGCGGTTGCAAACCGATGGCTTAAAGCTCTTATATGTGTCAAAATCAAGCTTTCCCTCTTTTATCAGGTATCCGATAAGTCTTTCATTTGCAGAAATATCAGTCTCCTTTGATTTCTGCGACAACATATTGACAGGCTTATTTGCAGCCAGTATGTCATCATCCTCGTATACCACACCAAGTCCGCCAGGCTTTAGTGCACCAAGTGCCTTGAAATCCTTCATCAGACTGTCCTCATTGACGGAAAACTTAGCAAATGTATCATCTGACAGAAAAATCTTGATTTTGTCGTCAACTGACACAATTTCTGTGCCTGACGCTTTCTTATCATTCAGTTTTATGTTCTTCTTCCTGAGCATCTTGTAAATAAAGCCCATGGATGCGTTTGGAAGTATCTTTTTAAGGTATTTGTCAAGCCTCTGGCCTGCCTCGTTTTTACCAGCTTTAAATTCTTTCATAGTCTTTATTTATCTTTTCTTCTTGTGGACGTTTCTGATTGTTTTCTTTTTGTGCGCTGTGCCTGCGGTGTTACTTCCGCCTCCGTTTTTTCCTCGCTCTGTTGCATTTTTTCAAGTTTTTCCTTACACCTGCATTCTTGCCGCTTCCATAGCTGCTGTTTGAATTTTTTATTAGACTTTAGAAGTTTTTTTTGTCCCTAGCCGCCATCAGTATGCATTTTTCCTAGGCTTTATCAGGTCACTTTTTGTCAAATCCGATTAAGTCCTCCCTGCCGGCCTTCACAAGTGCCTCGTGCACGAGATCGTAGTTCTTTGGATTGCGGTACTGGATGAGTGCCCTCTGCATAGCCTTCTCATGCGGGTTAGTTGTGACATACACCGGCTTAAGTGTCGCCGGGTCAAGCCCTGTATAGTACATGCATGTAGAGATGGTAGACGGTGTCGGATAGAAATCCTGCACCTGCTCAGGCATATATCCCAGATCGCGCAGATACTCCGCAAGCTCTATCGCTTCCTTAAGCGTTGAGCCCGGGTGTGAAGACATGAGATAAGGCACAAGATACTGCTCCTTGCCTATCTTTTTATTCATATCCTTGTATGCCTTCACAAAGCTGTTGTATACCTCTACACTCGGCTTTCCAAGCCTGCTCAAAACAGCATTGGAGATATGCTCCGGAGCTACCTTGAGCTGTCCGCTGACATGATACTCACACAGCTCACGAAGAAATGTCTTGTCTTTGTCATACATCAGATAGTCAAACCTGATACCTGAGCGGATAAACACCTTTTTTACCTTTGGCAGTGCACGAAGCTCTCTAAGCAGCTGTATATAGTCGCTGTGGTCAACAATCAGGTTATTGCACGGCTTAGGAAACAGACACTGCTTTGTAGGACATGCACCCCTTGTGAGCTGCTTTTTACATGCCGGCTGCCTGAAATTGGCTGTAGGACCACCAACATCATGGATATAGCCCTTAAAGTCCTTATCCTGTGTGATAAGCTTTGCCTCTTCTATGATTGACTCATGACTTCTTGTCTGGATTATCCTGCCCTGATGGAAGGTCAGAGCACAGAAGTTACAGCCTCCAAAGCAGCCTCTGTTGCTGATAAGAGAAAACTTCACCTCGCTTATCGCAGGCACTCCTCCTGCCTCCTCGTAGCTTGGGTGATAAGTCCTCATATAAGGAAGCGCATATACCTCATCCATCTCCTCCTGCGACAGTGGCTTTTGCGGCGGATTCTGCACCACAAGCGTAGAGTTGTCATACGGCTCTATGAGCCTCTTTGCGCAGAAAGGATCAGTATTGCAGTACTGTATGTAAAAGCTCCTTGCAAACTCCCTCTTGTCCTCTTTTATAACGTCATAATCCGGAAGCTCAATCGCATCATATATGATATCCCTGTCCTTTGTCTTAAACACGGTACCATCTATAAACGTGATATCCTTTACATCCATACCACTGGCAAGCGCATCCGCTATCTCGATGATGCTTCTTTCTCCCATGCCATATGAGATGAGATCCGCACCGGAATCTAAAAGAATCGAGCGCTTGACTTTATTTGACCAGTAATCATAATGTGCCATGCGCCTAAGGCTCGCCTCGATGCCGCCTATTATGATAGGGATTTTTTTATAAGTATGGCGTATCAGGTTACAGTACACAACGGTCGCATAATCAGGTCTCTTTCCCATCACGCCACCCGGTGTAAATGAATCCTTTGCTCTTCTTTTCTTTGAAACCGAATAATGGTTTACCATGGAGTCCATATTACCTGCCGAAACCAAAAAGCCAAGGCGCGGCACTCCGAGTATGGATATAGACTCATCATCCTTCCAGTCGGGCTGTGAAATGATGCCGACCGTATAGCCATGTGCCTGCAGCAGCCTTGCAATTATTGCATGTCCAAAGGACGGATGATCCACATATGCGTCACCGCAGACATACACAAAATCAAGCTGCTCAATGCCCTCATCTATCATATCCTGTTTTGAAATTGGTAAAAAACCATTACTCATATCATACCTCATAATTAAAAATTATTTTATTTGCCGGATTTTATCTGCATAAGCATATCCGTTTCAGCCTGTGTCAAGGCTCTGTAAGTCCCTGTTTTAAGGTCATCAGGCAGTTTAAGCGGTCCCATGGATATTCTCTTTAAATAGATTACCCTCTTTCCAAGCGCCTCAAACATCCGCTTGACCTGATGGAACTTTCCTTCTGTTATCGTAAGCTCAATCTCAGATACGCTGCCACTTTTTTTAATAACAAGCTCCGCAGGCTTTGTAGGTCTTTCCTCGCCTATATCAATGCCCTCTTTAAACCTGATGATATCATCCCAGATCACCTCACCATCAATACGTGCGTAGTAAGTCTTTGCCACGTGCTTTGAAGGACTTAAAAGCTCGTGCGAAAGTGCTCCATCATTTGTGATAAGTAAAAGCCCCTCCGTGTCTATATCAAGCCTTCCTACAGGAAACAGATCATCATGCACAGCATCCGTGATATAGTCCATGACTGTATCATGCACATTATCACAGGTCGCAGAAACACAGCCTGAGGGCTTATTGAACAAGTAATACTCATACCTTTGATACTTAACTATTCTGCCGTTAACTGATACCTCGTCGGCATCAGTATCTACCTTTGTCTCAGGCTTTGCGGCCACCGTGCCATTTATGGCTATCTGTCCGGTCTTTATAAGCTTTTTTACCTCAGAGCGTGTGCCAAGCCCCATCTCTGATAAAAATTTATCTAATCGAATCATATTGATATTTCTCTCCACATATACTGTCACATGAGTAAAAACAAACTTAAAAAATTACTGTTTATCGCTTTTATACTGCTATTTTGTATTTATTACATATTGTTTCCGGCACAGGTAAGTACGTGCGCTAAAGCTGGCATAATGCTATGGTTCAACCAGATATTTCCGCTTCTATTTATATTTACGATTTTATCTAACCTGATTATCTCAACAAATGTGCTGCAAAACATTCCCCAAAAGCATATCATGCTGTTTACATACATAATAGGCATAATATTTGGATTCCCGATACGGAGCAAAGCTCACAGCAGAGTTTTTGTTCCAAAGGATACATAGATAAAAATCACAGAGAAATACTGAGTGCACTGGCAAACCATTTCAGCCTTCCCTTATCATTACCATGCACTGTCCGAGCAACTTAACATATGCAGCCACTATAGCATTTATCTTGTGTCACTTTATCTGCCATCTGCTATAGGAATGATAGCTATGCTTTCGATTAACAAAAACAAAAGCTTAACACAAAAAATCCCGGCTCAAGGATTTAAGCTTAACATGCAAATCGTTGATGCCGGAATAATGAAAGGGTTTGAAACCCTTATAAAACTCTGTGGATATATTGTATTGTTCTCTATAGTCTCACGTATCCCACAGACCATTGCCCAAAAGGCTGACTGCAGCATGCCACTGTCGGCAGACATAATAGGTGCCTTTTTTGAAACCACAAACGGTATCGGCATAGTCTGCGGTCTATGCATTCCACGCACCCTGTCAATTGTGCTGTGCATTGCACTTCTGTCATTTGGCGGTGTATCATGCATGGTCCAGACCAAATCAATATTCCGGGATACAGGCTTTAGGCTTTACAGATACATACTGCTTAAGGCAGCCATGAGCATACTCTCATGCCTGTTATGTATTATCCTATTTCGCATCCTCATCTGAATCGGAAATATTGGTGATTTCTATATCATCATCAGATGTATCTGAAGTTGCCTCATTGTCAGACGACTCTGCTCCTGCAGCTTCATCGCCATTCTCTTCCGGTGGGAAAAGCTCTGCTCTGTTTGCTGCAACAACATCCTCAAACTGCTGCAGTGAACTTATAAGGCTGTCATATCTGGCCTTTGAAGTCTCAATAGAGCCTGTTAAGATGTCCTCAATGCTCTTAAGCTGGCTGTCCGTATATGCCATGGCACTCATTCTGAGATTATTTGCTTCGTTTGTGGCACTATCAAGTATCTCCTGTGCCTGCTTTGTTGCAATCTGCACTACCTCATTCGCCTGAGCATATGCCTGCTGCATAATCTGATGCTCACTGACAAGCTCATTTGTCTGAATCTGAGCCTGCGCGATTATCTGATCAGCCTTCGCCTGTGCATCAGCAAGGATAGCCTCCTTATTGCTGATGATCTTCTGATATCTCTTGACCTCCTCAGGGGTCTTTGTACGAAGCTCTGAAAGAAGCTCCTCTAACTGTTCACGATTGACAAGAATCTTGTTTCTTGAAATAGGTGACGGCTTGCAGCCATCAATATAATCTTCGATTTCTTCAATAATCTGTTCCATTTTACTGCTCATAAATACTGTCTCCTTACCTGGTAATATTGTATTTGGCATAAATTCTATCAATGAACTGTTCAGGTACGAACTTTGATATATCTCCTCCGTATGATGCAAATTCCTTGACAATTGTAGAGCTTAAATATGAATAATTGAGGCTAGAAGTGAGAAAAACCGTCTCTATTTCCGGATTCTGCACTCCGTTAGCCTGTGCAATCTGCAGCTCATACTCAAAATCTGTCACTGCACGCAATCCTCTTATTATGATTGTTGCATTGATTTTCTTCATATAATCAACTAAAAGTCCTTCGAAGCACCCTACCCTAACGTTTGGTATATGTGCTGTCATTTCCTTTATCATACTAACACGTTCTTCCAAAGAAAACAACGAGTTTTTTGCACTATTATTGAGTACTCCGACAACCAGCTCGTCAACTATTTTTGCTGAACGCTCTATTATATCCAGGTGTCCAAATGTCACCGGATCAAAGCTTCCCGGATAAATTCCTACCTTCATATTGTATCTCCTATGCACGCTTTATGAAAACATGCTTGTTTGTCTTATAAATTTTTTCTTTGACTATCTCATAGCCAAGCTCTGTGAGATAATCAAAATCAGTATCGTTTGAAGCCTCAACCACGATAAGTGTATCATCCTTTAATATATCGCTGTCCGAAAGTGTAATAAGCACTTCCTTTTCAAGCTCCTTATTGTATGGCGGGTCCATAAACACGATATCAAATTTGTATTTGCCCTCAAGAGTACGTACTGCCGTGACAGCATCCGTCATCATAAGCCTTGAGACTTTATCAAACTTTGTAAAATGGATATTGTCCTCGATGCATGAAGCAGCTTTTCTTGAATTTTCCACAAATACAGCATAGGCTGCACCGCGGCTTAACGCTTCAAGTCCTATCTGTCCGCTTCCCGCAAACAGATCTAAAAAATATGCTCCGGGAACATCAAACTGCATGACATTAAAAAGAGTCTCCTTCGTCTTGTCAGTAGTCGGTCTTGTATCTTTTCCCTCGATAGTCTTTAGAGGGAGGCTTCTCGCCGTTCCTGCTATTATTCTCATACTTTTCTCCCTGTTATAGTCTATTTCTGGTCCTTTAAGACGTCCTTATTCTTTGCAATATAGTCAATAAGTGAAACAACTGTGAGCACAAGTGCCACATAAATGAGGATTGTTCCAAGGATATTTAACCAGCCAAGCTGCAGATTGATATTAAAAATAATAACAATAACCATAAGCATCTGGAAGGTTGTCTTAAATTTTCCCCAGTAGCTTGCTGCAATGACAATTCCATTGTCTGATGCAACGAGTCTGAAGCCGCTTATGATAAACTCTCTTGCAATGATAATAAGCACAACCCATACAGGGATGAGCTTTAAATCAACAAGGCATATCATTGCAGAGCATACAAGCAGCTTGTCTGCAAGCGGATCCATAAACTTGCCGAAATTGGTAACAAGATTGTATTTTCTTGCAATTTTTCCGTCAGCCATATCGGTCAGACTTGCAATGATAAATATCGCAAGCGCTATATAATTTCCGTATACCGTCAAAAAAACGGTGAAATAAGGAAAAATACAAAAAACGGAATAAGTATCACTCTTAAGATTGTAAGTTTGTTTGGTAAATTCATTTTACAAGTTCTCCTATCAAATCATATTCATACGCACCCGTCACCATAACCTTGCATATATCACCGGTCATAAGTGTCTCATCAGTGTTGATGAATATATATCCGTCAACATTCGGTGCATCTCTGTATGTACGGCCGATATAAGCATTTTCATCAGCCACCTTGCCCTCTATGAAAACATATAATTCTTTACCCTTTAGTGTCTCATTTTTATCAAAAATGACCTCTTCCTCAAGCTCCATGACATCTGCCTGCCAGTCAGCCTTTATATCCTCATCTATCTGATCAGGCATTGCAGCTGCCTTTGTGCCCTCCTCCGGGGAATACGTAAAGGCTCCCAGACGGTCAAACTCCATATCATTTACAAACTGCATAAGCTCCTCGTGATTATCCTGTGTCTCACCCGGGAAGCCACATATAAGTGTGGTCCTTAGTGTGATATCAGGTATTCTCTCACGCAGCATTCTGATACGCTCCATAAGCTCAGCCTTTGTTGTTTTTCTACCCATGCGCCTTAAAATATCGTCATTGCAGTGCTGGATTGGCATATCCAGATAATGGCATACCTTCTCATCCTTTATCATGGACTCTATAAGCTCATCGTATATCTCCTCGGGATAGCAGTACATAATCCTTATCCAGAACAGCCCGCTTATCTTGTTGAGCTCATCCAAAAGCTTATGAAGTGACTTCTCACCATACAAATCCACTCCGTAAAGTGTGGTCTCCTGGGCAACAAGTATAAGCTCCTTTGCTCCCTGCTCCACAAGGCTCTTCGCCTGCTCAATCAAATCCTCCATCGGCACACTTCTGTAACGACCTCTGACAGATGGAATGACACAGTAGGTACAGTTTTTATTGCAACCCTCTGCTATCTTAAGGTAAGCGAAATGCCCTCCTGTGGTGACAATACGCTTTGTCTTTATGCTGGGAAGCCCCTCTAAGGTGTGCAGATTGCTGTATCTGTGTTTTTCAAGTGTCTCATGGACAGCTTCAACTATAGTATCATATGAATTGGTGCCAAGTATGGCATCAACCTCTGGGATTTCCTTAAAAATCTCATCCTTGTATCTTTGTGCCAGACAGCCTGTCACAATAAGTGATTTGCATTTGCCTGTCTCCTTATACTGAGCCATCTCGAGAATTGTATTGATACTCTCCTCCTTTGCATCACCTATGAAGCAGCAGCTGTTTACGATAATGATATCAGCCTGCGTCTCATCATCGGTCATCTCAATGCCGTCATTTGCAAGCATGCCTATCATATACTCTGAATCCACAAGGTTTTTATCGCATCCAAGCGAAATAAATAATAATTTCATAGTACCTCTCAAATGTAAGTATTCACAATTAAAGGGAAAGACAAAACAGCCTTTCCCCTCCTAGATTAAGCCTCTTCGCCTTCGTTTAAATCCTCATCATCTGAGACGATTCTGACAGCTCCCGTGTACAGCTCCTCTACAGCAATAGATAATGGCTTATTGCACTTAGGGTGTGCGATAAGTGGTTCTGCACCATCAATAATCTGACGTGCACGCTTTGCTGCAGCAATAACGATAGAATAACGGCTGTTTACTACCGGCTCTTCACCTATCTCTACATTGTTGTTTACTACCTTCATTAACTCTACATACGATGGATGTATCATATTATTTATCTCCTTTCGAAAAGCTTAAAAGCTCTTTTCTCATTTTATTTATAAAATCTATATTTGATGATACCAGATAATCCTGATTCTTTTTTGTGTCGTCAGAGCTGTGGATGATATCATTCACAAGCTCTACACAATCGTCAAGCTTATCATTTACCACTAAATAATCATATTTCTCTATGCCTAAAGACTCCTCATATGCTCTTGAAAGTCTCTGTGCACAGACCTCTTTTGTCTCTGTGCCTCTTCCTACAAGCCGGTCCTTAAGCTCATCTGCACTCGGCGCTGACACAAACATAAGCACCGTATCAGGAAACTGCTTCTTTATCTTTAAAGCTCCCTGGATTTCTATCTCAAGAATCACATTCTTTCCTGCGCTAAGCTGCTCATTTACATATGACTTTGGTGTGCCGTAGTAATGATCTACATACTTGGCATACTCAAGCAGTCCGTCTGCCTTTATCATCTGTTCAAATTCTTCCTCTGAGATAAAAAAATACTCTCTGCCATGCTCCTCACCCGGCCTTGGATCTCTGGTCGTGGCTGATACGCTCAGTGCATAATCATCACCATGCTTTGCCATAAGCTCCTTCATGATAGTACCCTTTCCGGAACCCGAAAAGCCTGAAAAAACACTAATTTTCCTGTGTTACTCATCACAATCTCCTAAAATTACTCAATATTTTGAATCTGTTCCCTGACCTTTTCTATATCAGTTTTAAGACTGATGCCTGTGTCAGAAATCTTAAGATCATTGGACTTTGAAAGGATGGTATTCGCCTCACGGTTCATCTCCTGTGCGAGGAAATCAAGCTTTCTTCCCACACTGCCACCGGCATTTAGCGAATCCTTCATGGAAAGGATATGGCTTTTGAGCCTAACTGTCTCCTCATCTACACAGATCTTGTCCGCAAAAATAGTGACCTCCTGGGCTATTCTTGAATCATCAAGCTGATTGTCTGCAAGCAGCTCTCTTAGCTTTTCCTCAAGACGCGCACGGTATTCGATAATAATCTGTGGCGAACGCTCCTCAATGAAATCAACATATGATACCATATTATCGAGCTTTTCGCAAAGGTCTTTTTTAAGATTTTCTCCCTCGCGCACGCGGCTTTCAACAAATGGCTCAAATGCACCGCGAAGAGCCTTCTCAAGACTGCTCCACAGCTCATCCTCATCTACAGGCTGTTCCTCCATCGCAAATACCTCCGGATATCTCGACAGCGTGCTCACTCTTATATCATTCTCCAGTCCGAATTCCTCCGCCATCTGATTCAGATACTTAAGATATTCTCCCGCGAGAGCCTTATTATACTGCAATGAGAGATTATTTTCTGTAAAATCCTCATATGTGATATAAATATCAACCTTACCACGCTCTATGTACTCCTTAAGCAGAGTCCTTATTGCACTCTCGAAGAAATTGAGCTTTTTAGGCATCTTGATATTGACATCCAGATATCTGTGATTTACGGATTTTACCTCAACTGTAATCTTACGGCTTGCATCTGCGTACTCGTATCTGCCAAAGCCGGTCATACTTTTAATCATAATTTTTCCTTTCGCATATGCATAGATGAGTTTATTATATAACTCCTTGAGATTTTCGTCAAATATATTATAATATAAATATTCATGATTATAAATATTCAGCAGCTTAGAATATTTATAGGAAATAAGGAGGAACATCATGGCTTTAGACGGAATAGTCATTTCAAATATAGTTGCAGAGCTAAACAGCACGATACTAAACTCAAAAATCAGTAAAATCGCAGAACCTGAGGCAGATGAGCTGCTTCTTACCCTAAAGGGACCAAACGGCTCGTTCAGGCTTTCGATGTCTGCAAGTGCATCTCTTCCATTCATCTACCTGACACCCACCAATAAGGTAAGCCCTCTCACTGCCCCTACATTTTGCATGGTTTTAAGAAAGCATATAGCAAACGGACGCATCACAAAGATTTACCAGCCGGGCATGGAGCGTATCATAAACTTTGAAATCGAGCACTTAAACGAGATGGGCGATCTATGCCACAAGGTGCTTATTATCGAGCTGATGGGCAAATATTCAAACATCATCTTTACCGACTCCGATGGTACGATAATAGACAGTGCCAAGCGTATTCCCGCATCCGTAAGCTCTGTGCGTGAGGTGCTTCCTGGCAGAGCCTACACCATCCCCGCGACACAGGAGGATAAATATAATCCTCTGACTGTAGATTCGAAACAGTTTGTGGATATTATATCAGCAAAGCCGCTTACTGTTTCAAAGGCTATCTACTCATCCTTTTCCGGCATCAGCCCCCTTGTGGCAAATGAGCTGGCTCACAGGGCAGGCCTTGACGCGGACTCCCCTGTAGCTGCCTACTCACACGATGAGCTTTTGCACCTGGGAAGCAACTTCACATGGATGATGGAGGACATAAAAAATAATCGTTTTACGCCAAATATCGTGCGTGACTGCAATGAACCAAAGGAATTTTCTTCAATAGAGCTGACTCAGTATAGCGATTTAACAGTCACAAAATATGAATCTATATCAGAGGTTTTAGAGCTTTACTACTCTGAGAGAAACACCTATACACGTATACGCCAGAAGTCAGCTGACCTGAGAAAACACGTAAATACCCTCCTGGAGCGAAACCAGAAGAAATATTCCCTGCAGATGAAGCAGCTTAAGGACTCCGAAAAACGTGAAAAGTACAAGGTGTACGGCGAGCTTATCAACGCATTCGGCTACGGACTTACACCGGACGACAAGTTTCTTGAAGCTGCAAACTATTATGATGACAACAAAATAATCAAAATTCCTATCGACAACACAAAAACTCCTGCCGAGAACGCGCAGAAATACTTTGACAAATACGGAAAGATGAAGCGTACTGCCGAAGCATTGAACGAGCTGATTCTTGAAACAAAAGGTCAGATAGACCATCTCGAATCAATTCAGAATTCACTGGATATCGCCTTAAGCGCAGACGACCTTGTCCAGATAAAGGATGAGCTGATAGAATACGGTTTTATCAAAAAAGGAAAGGGTTCAAAGAAACAGAAGGTAAAGAGCAAACCCTTCCACTATATCTCATCAGACGGCTTTGATATGTACGTTGGCAAAAACAACTACCAGAACGATGAGCTCACCTTCAAGCTGGCAACCGGAAACGACTGGTGGTTCCACGCCAAGGGCATGCCCGGCTCACATGTCATTGTAAAAGCTGAAAACAAAGAGCTGCCGGACAGCACATTTGAGGAGGCCGGCAAGCTCGCAGGCTACTACTCAAAGGGCAAAAATGCCGACAAGGTAGAGATAGACTATCTGCAAAAGAAAAATGTCAAAAAGCCAAACGGTGCTGCAGCCGGCTTTGTCGTGTATTACACAAACTATTCTCTCACGATTCACCCGGATATATCCGATATCAGGCAGATTGAGTAAGCAGATTATACTTATTTCATAACAATTTCATAACCATTCAAAATCGAGTAGGAGGCGGTGACTAACCGCCGTCCTCTCACAGCACCGTACGTACCGTTCGGTATACGGCGCTTTCAATAGTTAACGTGCACAGACTGATAGGCTGTGGCTAAATCATAAAAGCCACTG
>ENA-OQJR01000084-OQJR01000084.1-human-gut-metagenome-genome-assembly--contig:-NODE-84-length-24693-cov-3.239070_pt1 | contig 24693 bp, 36 predicted proteins | sample MGYA00242614_ERZ504781 | MGnify/ENA primary metagenome ERZ504781 (study PRJEB26092, sample SAMD00036365) | human gut metagenome | host: Homo sapiens | study: EMG produced TPA metagenomics assembly of...
CCTGACGCAGCGTCATAGCGTATACTGTGGCTGTCGCAAGGGAGGACAGCAAGATGATGACAGTGAACGAAGTGAGCAAGCGGACCGGAGTAAGCATCCGGACCCTGCAATATTACGATAAAATCGGTCTGCTGCGCGCGGCGGGCCGTACCGAAGCAGGCTATCGGCTGTATGACGATGCCGCGCTGGAACGTTTGCAGCAGATCTTATTGTTCCGGGAACTGGAATTTCCGCTGAAGGACATCCAGAAAATCGTGGAGAATCCTGCTTTTGACCGGCAGAAAGCACTGGAACAGCAGATCACACTTCTGACATTGAAAAAGCAGCATCTTGAAGATCTGATCGGCCTTGCGCAGAAAATTCGATCCACAGGAGGAATGGTTATGGACTTTACCGCATTTGATACGCAGAAGATCAAAAAGTATACCGAGCAGGCCAAAAAGGAATGGGGCGAAACGCCGGAATACAAAGAGTTTGAGGAAAAAACTGCCCATAAGACCGAGAAAGAAGTCAAGGACATGAGCAGTCAACTGATGGACATCGTGGCGGCATTCGGCGGGATGCAGAGCAAAGACCCGGCGGACTCTGAAGTGCAGGCACAGGTGAAGAAGCTGCAGGAGTTTATCACAGAGCACTACTATAACTGTTCCAAGGTGATCCTGAATCAGTTGGGGCAGATGTATGGGGCAGGCGGAGCATTTACGGAAAACATCAATGCTGCCGGCGGTGCCGGTGCCGCAGAATTTGCGCAGAAAGCCATTGAGATTTATTGCAAGTGAGCCCAAAAACGCTTTGCGTGATTCAGTCACAGAAATCGTAAATAGGAAATGTTATCATATAGACACAAGAAACACACCGACAACATTCCAATGGAGGATTTCGATATGAAGGCAAAGTTTTACATCTGCAATCACTGTGGCAACCTCGTCACTACCATCCGTAACGCAGGCGTTCCGCTGGTCTGCTGCGGGGAGAAAATGAAAGAGCTGGTTCCCAATACGGTGGAAGCCAGCGGCGAGAAGCATCTGCCGGTGGCAGAGCTTTCCGGTAGTCGTCTCACGGTCACAGTGGGCGCGGTGGAGCACCCCATGGCGGATGTTCACTATATTCAGTGGATTTTTGTGGAGACTGAGAACGGCGGACAGATCCGCTATCTGAATCCGGGGCAGGCACCCAAAGCTGTTTTTGAACTGGGAAGTGAAAAGCCGGTGGCCGTTTACGCATACTGCAATCTGCATGGGCTTTGGATGACGAAACTCTGATACAATCAATGCAAACGGGGAGTGATTTGATGTCACTCCCTGTTTTTTGATGAGAACTTTATGCGGTTCTTTTGGTTCGGAACTGTGTATAAATGGGATGGATAAAATGAGTGGGCACACTATATGCGTTTGCTAAACGCTGACAGCGTTCAATTTTTTGCGTGGAATCGTGAAAATGAGACCTGCGAAAAACGTAGAAAATTTGATATGGTTGCGCTGCAAACTAAGACATATTGATGTTTTTGAAACGAGTTTATAGTGAAATATGTGTAATTCGAGTGCAGATATTCATTCTTGTGAGTTTGTTGTGTGAATTTGTCACGTTCCGCCGAAAAAAATACTCTGTGGTAATTTATGAGCAAATTCGCTTTTGTGAAATAAAGTCGAATTTGAATCCGCAATTTGCGGAAAAGAAGGGGATTACACAGGAACAGCTGAGTATAATGCTGAACGTTAGTGCGAACCATCTTGCAAAAGTTGAACGGGAAGCCGCTGCTGCTCTGCAGGATCTTTCGTCCTGCCTGAATGTCAGAACGGACTATCTGCTGAACGGAGATGCACCGCATAATAACCATCTGAGGGAAAGGCTGACGTTTCTTGCACAGGAATTAGAAAAGATTACGGCGGACCTCCCGGTATGGGGATAGGAAAAGCAAAATCCTCTTTTTCAATGCCCAAAAGCGTGGTAGAATAGGTAAAAGATTCAGTATCTGAAAAACGGAGCGCGCAACAATGAAGATTCTGGTCAGCGCCTGCTTGCTGGGCGAAAACTGCAAATACAGCGGCGGAAACAATTACAATCAGGCGGTCTGTGATTTTGCGCGGGGGCATCAGGTGGTTCCGGTCTGCCCGGAGGTGCTGGGCGGCCTGCCCACACCGCGGTGCCCGGCGGAAATCGTGAAGGGCGTTGTCACGAACAAAGAGGGCATCAATGTGGACCGGGAGTTCCGAGCGGGCGCAGCCAAGGCCCTTGCCATCGCAAAAGAAATAGGGTGGAGCTTGCCATCCTGCAATCCCGCAGCCCCAGCTGCGGCGTGAAGGAAATTTACGATGGAACGTTTTCCGGGACAAAGATTCCCGGACAGGGCGTTTTTGCCAAGATGCTGATGGACGAAGGCGTCCGTGTTCTGGATGCCGGGGAATTGCCTAAAATTATCTTGAAAAATGAGGACGGAAAATGTCAATCAAACTGATTTGCAGCGACATTGACGGTACGCTGCTGCAATACGGCAAAAAGGAACTGGAAGACGAGATCTTTGAGCAGATACGGGAGCTGCATCGGCGCGGCATTCTGTTTTGCCCGGCATCTGGTCGGCAGTATACCAGCCTGCGCAAGCTCTCTGCACCGGTGGCGGACTGCTGTGTGTTTCTCTGCGAAAACGGCGGCGTGATCTATAAGGACGAACAGTGCATCGCCAAGAATCCGATGCCGCGTGCATTGGCCGAAGAAATCGCCAACGACCTGTGGACCCGCAGCGACGGGCAGGGCGAGGTAATGCTTTCCGGTCAGAATACTGCATACCTGATGGAGCAGGGTCTGGGAATGCTCAAGCGTATTCAGTTCATCGGGAACAACTATCAGATCATCCATGACCCTTCCGAGGTGCCGGAGGAGATCACAAAAGTATCGGTGTATCTGCACGAAGGCGTAGAATCTTACACGGAACGGTTTGTCCCACGATGGAAAGAGGCGAACTGCGCTGTGGCAGGGCCGTACTGGATCGACACCACCTTTGCCAACAAGGGCATCGGTGTGCGCAGCATCTGCAAGACTCTGGACATCGCCCTTGCCGATGTGATGGCTTTTGGCGACAATTATAACGATGTGTCGATGCTGGACATTGTGGGTGTGCCCTACATTATGGATGGTGCCGCCGCACCGCTGCGGGAAAAGTACCCGAACCATACACCCCGCCCAGAGGATGTGCTGCGGGAGTTCTTGAAGCGAGCGTAAATTTGGAACACGCACGTTCCAAATTTGAAATGATACGATACAAGCTGCACGGCATTGCTGGAAGAACTGCGCTGACAGGAGAATTTTATGACAGAGCGTTATTGTGAGGGTGAACGGTTTGCTGACCTGTCGTTCACCGAGGAGGCTTTTGAGGATTGCGACTTTACCGACTGCGTGTTTGTGGATTGCTCCTTTACCAAATGCGAACTGGATCATACCACGCTGAACGAGTGCAAATTCGTGCGGTGTGAGATCACAGGTCTGCGCAGCACCCATTCTTCGGTGCAATCGCTGGATTTTGAGGACTGCCGCCTGAATGAAATTGAGTGGGCACCGCTGATGTCCAACGGTGCCTTCCCGGACCCTATCCACACGCTGAAAGAGTGCAGTCTGAAATATAACACCTTCACCGAAATGAACTTTAACCGCTTCGACTTTTCGGATGGCAACGAAATTGTCGGCTCTATGTTTGCCAAATGCGAGATGCAGTTGGCGAATTTCAAGGGTGTAGAACTTCACGAAACGGAGTTCTACCAGTGTGATCTGCGCAAGGCGGATTTCCGGGATGCCGCCGGTTATAAGGTGGACATTTTGGGCAGCCGCCTGAAGGATGCAAAGTTTTCCCTGCCGGAAGCGGTGAATCTGCTGGCAGATTTGAAGATCAAGCTGTCGTAAGAAGGAGAAAAAATGCGTCAACTCATCATTGCACGAAAAGATCTGCAGATGTCGCCTGGCAAGCTGGCGGCGCAGTGCTGCCACGCTTCGCTGGCGTTCCTCACCGACCCCATCGGCATGGGACAGGGCGTGGAACCCATCGAGAAAGACGGAGAAATTACCGGCTATCGGGCAGAAATCATGTTGGATAAGGCAACTTACGAAGAGTGGTTCGATGGCTCTTTTACCAAAACTATCTGCGGGGCAAAGAACCGCAATCAACTGCTGAAAGCAAAAACAATTGCCGAGGAATTGGGACTGGTGGAAAACAAAGACTTCTTCCTCATCCGGGATGCCTGCCACACCGAGCTGGAGCCGGAAGAATTTGATGAAAACGGAGAAGGCATGACCCTGACCTGCATCGGTTTCCGCCCGCTGCCGGATGAAATTGCACACCAGATCAGCCATAAGTTCCATTTGTATTGAGTGCTGGTTCGCGGAATAATAAAAATAGTCCCGGCCATTCTCCTGTGACATACAGGAAAATGGTCGGGATATTTTGCTTTTTATTGAAGATTCATCCACGCCGCCAGTGCATCCTCGGCGGCGGGGTCTGTGTGGTAGTAGTCGCTGACGTAAACGCCGAACGCAACGCAGACGGCCAGCAAAACAGCCAGCAGGCAGAGGAACACTCTGAGGGGAAACGATTTTTTCTTCTGGTTCTTCATAGAACTCCTTTATTTTATAAGCATTTTCCGCAATCGCTGCAGCCGTTGCAGATCAACTTGCTGCCGCAGGTCTCGCAGTTTGCGCGGAAATGAGGCACATAGAGATCTTCCTGCGGGATGGGGTAACCCCAGTCGTCCACGAGGTCAAAATGAATGGGCCTGCCCTGATAGTTCATGCCGGATTTATAAGCCATCCGGCTTTGCAGCTGCTTGCTGGGCAGGTGGTAGCGTTTACCGTCTTTGATGAACACAGTGCCAGTCTCGATAAAGCAGAAGGTCACGTTGGCATCCACGCATTCCTGCCGGAGAGACTTGACCCAATCAAAATTGCAGGGCGGGCACCATCGTAGTTTTCGCCGCCGCAGATGACCTGCTCGATCTGCCCGGCGGTAGGTACTGCCGGATGCTTACTGGTCCGATGAAGGGCGCGCACATAATGCCCTTGTGCTTGAAGGGCAGGTCAAACAGGATGGGAATGCGCTCATCGGCGCGGCGCTGATTTTCACAGGTGACGTTGAAAAAGATGTTGTCCCAACCGCTGCCCCAGTCCGGCGGCAGGCACTCCCGTACCCGCTGCGGCCGTTTGGTGAGCAGAAAAAACACCACATCGCTGCGCTGGCGCATGATGTCCCACGCCTCAACCCGCCACGGGTCGGCTTCTTCCAAGAAGAAATCCGAGGTCATGCAGACCCGGATCTGCTCACCACTCTGGATTTTGTAGTGTCCGGTGCGGTCTTTCTGGAGCGGATAGGAAAAGCCGCTTTTCGTTTTGTAGATCTCGGCTCCGTTCTGGTCCCTCATCCGGTCGAGAAAGTACATATAGCAGTTCTGGCAGCCCTCGCTGCACTTGACGCAGCCGTGCCATGGATTCCAGATGTCGTGCAGGAAGCTCACCTTCTTTCTGTACCTATTATAATAGCTGCGCGGACAGGAAACAAGAGCACCCCTTGCGCCGCCCCATCGGATGTGATAGGATGAAGAAAACCATGTGAGGGAGGAACCACCATGCCGTTTCTGATGATCCGCAACGACATCACCAAGGTGGCAGCGGATGCCATCGTCAACCCGGCGAACCGGAACCTTTTGCAGGGCAGCGGCACCAGCCGTGCCATCTATCAGGCGGCAGGGGAGCAGGAGCTGACCGCTTCCTGTGAAGCCATCGGCCGTTGCGATTTGGGCAGAGCCGTGTGTACTCCGGCGTTCGGGCTGCCTGCAACGTATATTTTCCATGCAGTCTGCCCTGCGTGGCACGGCGGCGGGTTCGGCGAAGCTGAACAATTAGCCGGTGCATACCACTCCGCATTGGAATTAGCCGCAGAGTACCACTGCGAGAGCGTGGCCTTTCCGCTGCTGTCCAGCGGAAACTATGGCTACCCCAAAGAACAGGCCTTCCGCATTGCGGTGGACACCATCACACAGTACGTCATGGAGCACGACCTGACCGTGTATTTGGTGCTTTACGACCGGGACTCGCTGGCCGTGAGCTGGAAGCTGTTCGCCTCGGTGGAGGAGTACATTGACGACCACTATGTAGCACAGAACGATGAAAGCTACGGATTTGGCCGTCGGCGCAGGGAATTGTCAGAGCGGCGGAGGCTTCTGGAAGAAGATGCCGCCGTGCCGATGCTAGGTGCAGTTCCGGCATCCGCCGCGGCACCCAGGACAGCCCGCAGTCTGGAAAGCCTGATGGACAACCTTGGCGAGAGCTTCACCACCCGGCTACTGCGGCTCATTGACGAGCGGGGGCTGAAAGACTCCACCGTGTACAAGCAGTCCAACATCTCCCGGCAGCATTTCTCCAAAATTCAGTGCAATCGCGACTACAACCCCAAAAAGAAAACGGTGCTGGCCTTTGCGGTGGGCCTGCACCTGTCCGAAGATGAAACCATCGACCTGCTCAAGAGTGCGGGCTATGCCTTTTCGGATGGCTCCAAGCGGGACTGGATCGTGCGGTATTGCCTGGAACACAAAATCTATAACATCAATCAGGTCAATACGCTGCTGTTTGAATACGATCAGGAACAGCTGGGTGCGTAATTTGTCGCCTGCCCGTTGACCTTTTGCCCTCCGGTTTGTGGTATCCTTTTGCCAACGAAAGCGATCATAGGTAAGGGAGGAAACAGCCATGTTAGGAGCAATCTTGGGTGACATCGTGGGCAGTCCCTATGAATTTGACCACAACAATTACAAGCACAAGGATTTTCCGCTGCTGAGCGAGAAATCGCACTTCACCGATGATACGGTCATGACCGTTGCGGTGGCACGGGGATTGATTGTGGGTAAAGGCATCCCGGAGAGAACATTTGAAGAAACAAAGAGCGAGATGCGCATTTGGGGAGAAACATACCCTCATGCCGGTTACGGCGGGATGTTCCGCCGGTGGCTGCACACAGAAAATCCGAATCCCTATGGCAGTTTCGGTAACGGCTCGGCTATGCGGGTGTCAGCAGCGGGCTGGCTGTTCGATACGCTGGACAAAACATTGGAAATGGCAAAAGTGACCGCCGAAGTCACCCACAACCACCCGGAGGGCATCAAGGGCGCACAGGCCACGGCGGCAGCAATTTTTCTGGCTCGTACCGGCCACAGCAAGCCGGAGATCAAGCGGTATGTGGAGCAGACCTTCGGTTATGACCTGAACCGTACCTGCGATGAAATTCGGCCGACCTATCATCATGTGGAGACCTGTCAGGAAACTGTGCCGGAAGCAATCATTGCTTTTCTGGAAAGCGTCAGTTTTGAGGATGCACTTCGCAATGCGGTCTCTCTGGGCGGCGACAGCGACACCCTTGCCTGCATCACCGGCGGCATTGCCGAAGCTTTTTACGGGATGCCGCAGGAACTGCGGGACGAGACTTTGAAACGTCTGCCGGAGGATATCCGGGAAGCATATGAACTGTTGTGCTTCATGATTGCCAAGATGATATAAAATGCGATGATGCGACTGAATTTTGAAAAGATTGTATAGGATTTTATAAAAGTATTATTCTTTTATAAATTTTAGCACTCATCTATTGACACTGTTAATGAACGGTGCTATAACAGTGGCGTGCTCAGGAGGAAGGGCAAAAGGAGAGCCGCTAGGCTCCCCGGAAAGCCCTTCTGAATGGACGCTTCAGATTTTTTGCCCCGACCCGAACGCCGGGATTGGAGGAATGATTTATGCTTATGCCGACTGTTTTCCATGAAAACCTGTTCGATGATTTCTTCGATCCGTTCTGGAATGACGCTGTACTGGAACGTGCTATGAACCGTGAGGCTCGTGGCGCCTTTGGTAAGCGTGGTGCAAACATGATGAAGACCGATGTCAAACAGACGGACAATGGCTACGAAGTAGCTGTTGACCTGCCGGGCTGCAAGAAGGAAGACGTTCAGATGGATCTGAACGACGGCTACCTGACCATTCAGGCAGTGCGCAGCCACAGCAACGACGAAAAGGATCAGAAGGGCCGCTATCTGCGGCGCGAATCCTTCTCTGGCACCTGTGCACGCAGTTTCTACGTGGGCGATGTGAAGAAGGAAGACATCCACGCAAAGTTCGAGGACGGCGTCCTGCACGTCGAGCTGCCTGCTCCTCAGCAGACGAAGGCTTTGCCTGAGAACCCGAATCTGATTGCAATCGAGTAAAAGGCCGGTCGTGTGCGCCAAAGCACAACGCACATAAGATGCCCCCGGAGAGCCGCAACAAGCCCTCCGGGGGCATTTTTGTTTCGCTATCTTTTCCGCAAGGGAAAATCATGGTATACTGAGAACAGCAACTCGGAATTTATGGAGGTACTTCACTATGGAATACAAACGCTTTGGCGGTAAGCTCCTTGTCCGCATCGACAAAGATGAGGAGATCGGTGAAACAAATTTGATTTTAGGGGGACAAAGATGTGTGATGTAAAAGGAAAGACCGGCGCAGTCCTGAGGGAGACGGCAGTCCTGACCGGGGCGGTGGCGATCATTGCGGCGGGCGTTTTCTTTTTTCTGGTGCCGAGCCATACATCCGTCAGCAGCATTTCCGGCCTTGGCATCGTGCTGTCCAATTTTGTGCCGCTGCCCTTGTCGGTCATTACGATGATCCTGAACGTCGTGCTTCTCATCATCGGGTTCTTTACCTGTGGCAGAGAATTTGGCGCAAAGACCGTATACACCAGTGTGCTGCTGCCGGTGTTTCTGGGGCTGTTTGAAAAGCTGTTCCCGGAGTTCGGCTCGATGACCGGCAGTCAGGAGCTGGACGTGCTGTGCTATATTCTGGTGGTCAGCATCGGGCTGAGTATTTTGTTCAACCGCAATGCATCCTCCGGCGGGCTGGATATTGTGGCAAAGATCATGAACAAGTACCTGCACATGGAATTGGGAAAAAGCCATGTCTCTGTCAGGAATGTGTGTGGCGCTTTCCGCGGCCTTGGTCTACGATAAAAAGACCGTGGTGCTGAGTATCCTCGGTACTTACTTCAACGGCATCGTGCTGGACCATTTCATCTTTGATAACAGCATCAAACGCCGCGTCTGCATCATCACCGAAAAAGAGGAGGCGCTGCGTCAGTTCATCCTCCATGACCTGCACAGCGGTGCGACCATGTACGAGGCCATCGGTGCATACAATCTGGAAAAACACAACGAGATCATTACCATCGTGGACAAGAGCGAATATCAGAAGCTGATGAACTTTATCAACCGGGAAGACCCCAAGGCTTTTGTTACCATTTACAATGTGTCCAGCATGCAGTATCAGCCCAAGATCTGATCGGCGGAGAGCTGCCGCAAAGGGCGGGCCTTTTGCGGCTTGCTCTTTGCCATAGCTGCGTGGTATACTCAAGTCCGGAAAGATCAAAGCGCATGGAGGTAAAAAGTATGCTGACCTATACCTATGTTTCCGAGGGCAAATTTGAACTGATGGAAAAACCAAAGCCGGTGCTGCAGCACGAGCGGGATGCCATTGTAAAAGTGACCCTTGCCAGCATCTGCTCCAGCGATCTGCACATCAAGCACGGCAGCGTGCCCCGGGCGGTGCCCGGCATCACGGTAGGGCACGAGATGGTGGGCATCGTAGAAGAAGTGGGCAGTGCGGTGACCAATGTGAAACCCGGCGACCGGGTGACGGTGAACGTGGAGACCGTTCTGCGGAGAGTGCGTTTTTCTGCAAAAAAGGCTTTGTGAACAACTGCACCGATCAAAACGGCGGCTGGGCGCTGGGCTGCCGCATCGACGGCGGGCAGGCCGAGTATGTCCGGGTGCCCTTTGCGGATCAGGGACTGAACAAGATCCCGGACGGCGTCACCGATCGGCAGGCGCTGCTGGTGGGCGATGTGCTGGCCACCGGCTTTTGGGCGGCACGCATCTCGGAAATCACCCCCGAGGATACCGTGCTGATCCTCGGTGCAGGGCCGACCGGCATCTGCACGCTGCTGTGCGTCATGCTGCACAGCCCCAAGCGCATCATCGTTTGTGAAAAGGACGCAAGCCGCCTGCAGTTCATCCGTCGGCACTACCCGCAGGTGCTCACCGTGCAGCCGGAGGACTGCGCCGCCTTTGTGCGTGCCCACAGCGACCACGGCGGGGCCGATGTGGTGCTGGAGGTGGCAGGGGCAGACTCCACCTTCCGGCTGGCATGGGAGTGTGCACGGCCCAACGCCGTTGTGACGGTGGTGGCGCTGTACGATAAGGCACAGACCCTGCCGCTGCCGGAAATGTACGGCAAAAACCTCACCTTTAAGACCGGCGGCGTGGACGGCTGCGATTGTGAAGAAACGCTGCGTCTCATCGCAGAAGGCAAGATCGATACCGAACCGCTCATCACCCACACCTACCCCCTGCGCCGGATCGCAGAGGGCTACGAGCTGTTTGAAAAGAAACGGGACGGCGTGATCAAGGTGGCAGTGGAGTGCTGACGGTCTGCGCCAAGACACAACGCACATAAAGTGGCCCCGGAGAGCTGTAACAAGCCCTCCGGGGCCATTTTTGTTTCCCGACATCTTTTCCGCAGCGGCAAGGCGTGGTAGAATAATGGCGGAACCAATCCACAGGTGAGAAAATCGAACTTCAGAGAGAGGAGATGTTTCTATGCAGTCCGATGAACTGAAACGCCGGATCTCGGCAGGCAGAGGAGATGCTTTGGCTGATCTGGTTTTGAAAAATGCCAGAATTGTCAATGTGTTTACCGATGAGATCGACACCGCTGATATTGCCATCAGCGGAAATTCGATCGTGGGCGTGGGTACGTATCACGGCCGGAAAGAAGTTGATCTGCACGGCAAATATGTCTGCCCGGGCCTGATCGATGGGCATATCCACATCGAAAGCTCCATGCTCTGTGGTCCGGCTTTCGAGCAGGCGGTGCTGCCCCACGGTACCACTGCGGTGGTCACAGACCCACACGAGATCTCGAACGTTGCGGGGCTGGAAGGCTTGGATTTTATGCTGGAAACGACAAAAAATCTGACCCTTTCGGTTTATTTCATGCTGCCCTCCTGTGTTCCGGCTACGGATCTGGATGAATCCGGTGCGGTGCTGAACGCAGAACAGCTCCGGCCTTACTACGGCGATCCCCGTGTGCTGGGGCTTGCAGAGCTGATGAATGCCTATGGGACGGTGCGCTGTGACCCGAAGATCCTGCAGAAGATCAGCGACTGTACCGAAGCAGGAAAGATTGTGGATGGACACGCACCGCTCTTGAGCGATAAGGACCTGAATGCTTATATTGCGGCAGGCGTTCAGTCCGATCACGAGTGCTCCAACATCGAGGAAGCCATGGAAAAACTCCGGCGCGGACAATATATCATGATCCGGGAAGGAACGGCTGCCAAAAATATGGAGGCCCTGATGCCGCTGTTCCGGGAGCCCTATTGCAGCCGCTGTATGCTGGTGACGGATGATAAGCACCCCGGTGACCTGCTGGACAGCGGACACATCGATTCCAACATCCGTAAAGCGATCCGGCTGGGCGCAGACCCAGCAGTGGCCGTCAAAATGGCAACGCTGGTCCCGGCACAGTATTTTGGATTCAAGCAGCACGGTGCCGTGGCACCGGGGTACCGGGCAGATCTGGTTGTGGTTTCTGATCTGGAATCCTTTATGGTCGAACAGGTTTACAAGAATGGCACGCTGGTGGCCGAGCACGGAAAAACGCTGAAACCCGCACCGCTTGAAATCGACCATGCGCGCTTTGCACGCGTCATGAACTCGTTCGATTTGGATGAGATCACACTGGAGGATTTGAAACTTCGGGAAAGCGGGGGGCAGGAGCGTGTCATCTGCCTGAACCGGGGCGAGCTGCTTACGGAGGAAAAAATCATCCCGTTCCAACGGCATCCGGGCAAAGCTCTCGGTGTGGACCCGGAACACAACATCGTAAAACTGGCCGTTTTTGAGCGGCATCATCACTCCGGCCATGTGGGCGTTGGCTTTTTAGGAAACTTCAGCCTGAAATGCGGAGCTGTTGCATCGAGCATCGCACATGATTCCCATAACCTGATTGTGGCAGGGGACAACGATACCGATATGATGCTGGCCGGCAACACCGTGCGGAAAAACAAAGGCGGACTTGCGTTTGTGGCAGATGGACAGGTCGTGGCAGAACTTGCGCTTCCGGTGGCCGGATTGATGAGCACCGAAAGCGCAGAGAGCGTTGCGGCGAAAATGCAGGCGCTGAACGATGCCCTCAAGGCACATGGTGTAGCGGAAGACATCGGCATCTTTATGACCCTCGCCTTCGTCAGCCTTCCGGTCATTCCCAAACTCAGACTGAATACATACGGCATCATCGATGTAGCGCAGCAGAAAGTCGTTCCGGCTGTTTTTTTAATAGGCGATAACAAAAATACTGCCGGAGACCGACCCGAATGGTCCGTCTCCGGCAACAGAACAGTTCGTTCCTACTCTTAGAAGCGAGCCGCATCAAGAGAAAAATTGACGGAAATTCTTATTTGATAAATCGGAATTTGACAAAGGAGTGTGATTATATGGGTAAAGCGATTTTGGCAGCAATCGTTACATTGATTGTTGGTTATTTAGGTACGGTCGTAGGACTTGAACTTTTAGGTAATTGGGTTGAGTTTGGATTGCTCATTGCTATTGCAGTAATGGGTGCTTTTATCATCTACTTCAATGACAAGAAGTAAGACAACTTCGCATTTGTGGAAGTTATAAAGGGGTGCATCATGGAAATCGAGTATAAATAAACAAAAGATTTCACGGCCGATGAATTGCAGAAACTGTTTTTATCCGTTCACTGGGAATCCGGCAATTATCCAGAAAAACTTGTCCATGCGATGCACAATTCCACACGAGTTATTTCTGCGTGGGATGGTGATAAGCTGGTCGGGCTGGTTCGCGCGCTTGATGATGGAGAAACAGTCGCATTTTTGCATTATCTTTTGGTGGACCCTGCTTATCAGGGACAGTACATTGGAGATGAGCGGATGAAACGGATCATGAGTTTCTATCAAAAGCTTCTGTATGTGAAAGTTATGCCGTCTGATCCTAAAACGATCCAATTTTATGAGCGATATGGCTTTCAACAATATGATAATTACTCTGCAATGGTGCGGAAGCACTTTTTGTGAGTTGGTATGATGGATCGATTTGCAGCTAGCAAGGAAACCGTAAGGAGTACAGAGCATGGATGCAAACTGTACCAGTAAAAGAAGGAAAGTCAAGAGTATGGAAACGGTATACATTGCAGGCGGGTGCCTTTGGGGCGTCCAGCATTTTTTTGACACGGTGCCCGGTGTACGGACGACCGAAGCCGGGAGAGCCAACGGAACAACAAACACGCTGGACGGCCCGTATGATGGATACGCAGAGTGCGTTAAAGTGGTCTTTGATGAGAAATGTACCAGTGTTACAGAGCTTATGGAGCATCTGTTTGAAATCATCGACCCGTACAGCCTGAACAAACAGGGCGTTGATGTTGGAAAAAAGTATCGCACGGGGCTTTACAGCACAAATCCCGGACATCTGGAAGAAGCAAGAGCCTTTATTGACAGCCGGAAGGACCGGGATAAAATCGTTGTGGAAGTGCTGCCGCTGACGAATTACGTCCGGAGTGCAGAGGAGCATCAGCACCATCTGGAGCGGTACCCGGAAGATTGCAGCTACTGTCATATCCCGGATGAAGTCTTAAACAAATACAGGAACCAGTAAGCAAAGGAAAAACGAAAATGCGGGGATTGGGAACGATCATCAATGCGCTGGCCATTGTGATAGGCGGTGTGCTGGGTATTCTGTTCAAACGCTTTCTGAAAGAGCGCTATCAGGATACAATCATCAAAGCCACGGGCTTTTCCGTGGTGTTTCTGGGAGCGGCGGAACGCTCTCCAAGATACTGACGGTTAGGCCAGACGGAACTTTGAGCACCGGTGGCTCTATGGTCATGATTCTATCGCTGGCGTTGGGTGCGCTGCTGGGTGAACGTTATTGATCTGGATGCACAGTTTGAACGCTTTGGCGAGTGGCTCAAACACAGACTGGCAGTGACGCGACAACCAGTCGTCAACGGCTTCGTGTCGGCATCCCTGACGGTGAGCATCGGGGCCATGGCCGTCATCGGCTCCATTCAGGATGGCATCTACGGCGACCATTCCACGCTGGTGGCAAAAGCGATTCTGGACTTTATCATTGTGCTCATCATGGCGTCCTCCATGGGCAAGGGCTGCGTGTTTTCATTTATTCCGGTGGCAGTGCTGCAAGGTGCCATGACGGCTCTTGCGGTAGTGCTGTCCGGCTTTATGACGGACGCTGTGCTGAACAATCTCTCGCTGGTAGGAAATATTCTGATTTTTTGTGTGGGCATCAATCTGGTGTGGCCAAGAACCATCAAGGTGGCAAACCTGCTGCCGTCCCTTCTGGTTGCAGTGGCGCTGACGGGGATTTTATGAATCGGAACTTGACGAGGAGTGTGATTATATGAAAAACAATAGCCCACAAAAGCAGGCTGCCATTTCTTGGATCATTTTGATGATAGGAATATTGCTCGCAGTAATAGGAGCAATGACGGCAAAGGAGTACAGAGTAAACCTATGCCTGCTAATCGGTGCAATGGTTGTTGTTGGTGGTATTGTATATCATCTCACCATGATGAAATGTCCTTATTGCGGTTGCTCGCTTGTTGGTTATAGGCCGATCCCTAAAGAATGTCCAAAGTGTCATAAAAGATTTGAAGAATAAGTTCGCGTTTATCAAGGTGAACATTTAAGTATTAAAAATGGGAGTGAAACAAATGATGACCATTGCACAGATCATGGAAAAGATGATCGCCTTTTCCGAAGGGAATATCCATGACATCACGCACCTGAGCTGCGTGTGGACCTATGCCAAAACCATTGGTGAGCTGGAGGGGCTGGACGCAGACACGCAGTTTATTCTGGAGGTGGCGGCCATCACCCACGATATCGCCTGCCCGCTCTGCCGCAAAAAGTACGGCAACACCAATGGTAAATATCAGGAGCAGGAGGGTGCCCCGCTGGTGCGGGAGTTCTTGGCGGATACCGGCATGACAGCAGAACAGATCGACCGGGTGGCCTATCTGGTAGGGCACCACCATAGTCCGGCGCAGATCGACGGCATTGACTATCAGATTCTGATTGAGGCAGATTATATCGTCAATGCGTCCGAAAGCGGGTACGACCAGCAGGCAATCCGAACCTTTATGGAACATACGATGAAGACGGCAGCAGGTATCCAGCTGACGAAAACAGTGTTTGGAGTGTAAAAATGATTCAGAAGCATTGCTTTGAATGCGGCATGGCATTGATTGAAAAAGAGCTGGAAGAAGAGGGCATTGTGCCTTATTGCCCGAAATGCCAGCAATACCGGTTCCCGATGTACAATGTGGCAGTCAGCATGATTGTTGTGGATGAGGAAACCGGGAAAATTCTGCTCATCCAGCAGTACGGCAAGCCCTCTTATATTCTGGTGGCTGGATATGTGAACCGCGGTGAGGCAGAAGAACACGCCGTGGTGCGGGAAGTCCGGGAAGAAACCGGGTTGGAAGTAGAGCACCTCCGGTTCAACCGTACCAAGTTTTTTGAGCCGTCTAACACGCTGATGTGCAACTTTACGGCTTTCGTCAGAACCGCAAAGGCGCTGCATATCAACCACGAAGTGGACCGCTGCAAGTGGTTCACCCCACAGGGAGCCAGAGAAAACATCCGTCCCAACAGCCTTGCAGCGGAATTTTTGAACGCGTATATGGATGAAGTGGGGAATAAGCCGATGGAGATGTGATTCGTGACGGAACCACGGGAATTTTGACGGGGAGTATGGAAAAAAGTTGGTTCGGCCTGTTTCGGTTGACTTTTTTATAAAGAATCGGTATATTGATGCTATATAGTATCAATAAGTATCAATTGCGAGGTGGGCAGAATGGATGGGGCACAGTTTGCCAAAATGCTTTCAGATAAGCATTTGTTTGAACTCAATCGGATGGAATACAAGTACTCGACTGTCAGCGTCAAAGAATTTGCCGAATTGCTGCGGCAAAACTTTGCGCAGCCTCTGCCGTTGACTGATTTTTCTGGAAATAAGCTGTTTTACCTGCCGAACCTCGCGCAAATTTCAACAAATGGTATGAAGCAGTTGCTCTCTGTCCCTGTCAGTGGACAAAACTTCGGTTTGTCGGCGATGACCGAGGAAATTTATGCTACTTTTCAAATTGAAAGTATCCGCTCGACCCGCAGCAGTATCCGTTATATCCTCGATGGTTATGCCCCTCGTGATGAACAAGAAGCCCGCATCTATGGTATGAAGCGCGGACTGGAGTTTATCGCGAATCGTCAGAATACGATCACCGAGGAGAATCTGCATCACCTGTATCAGATCAGCACAGGGGATTATCTCCCGGATGAAGATCGATTACTGCCAAACCGCTTTTATCGGCATGGCGAGGTTTTTATGTGGGCGGTGAAGAACCCAGACCGGGACTTTCGGCAGAGCGGCTTCCCGGTGCCATGAAATGTCTTGTCGATTTTGCGAATGCCAATGACGGCATCAATGAGCTGCATAAGGCTGCCATTCTGCACTTTGCCTTTGCGTACTACCACCCCTATTTTGACGGGAATGGACGCACTGCACGGCTATTCCACCTCTGGTATCTTGTTCAGCAGGGCTATCCTGCGGCACTGTTCACGCCGTTTTCCCGATACATCGCTGAAAACAAGGGCGCATATTACAAAGCCTACGAACGCGTGGAGAGAAATGCTCTGATTTCCGGCTATACGGATGTGACTCCCTTTCTGTTTCTACTTCTGCAATGAGGTCTATAACCGCCTGCAGGTGGATGCAGTCCCGCCGAAAACTGATCTTGAGGTATATCAAACTGCTCTTGCGGAAGGAAAAATCACAGAAAAAGAACGGCTGCTCTGGGAGTATGTTCTGTCTGCTTATGGTGCAGAGGAGTTTACCACAAAGCAGCTGGAAAAGGATTTCCGAAACGCTGCGTATGCAACCATTCGGACGTTTGTGATGAAATTCCATGAGATGGGGCTGGTTACTGCAAGAAAAGCAGGAAACAGGGTGTTCTATCGTGTCGGCGGGACTTCTGACGGTCGGCCTAATGAATCCAAAAGGAGAACGTTATGAAAACGATTCGTGTTGTGGCCGCTGTGATCTGCGACTCCATGCAGGAAAAGCGCAAAATCTACGCCACTGCCCGCGGTTATGGCGACTATAAAGGCCAGTGGGAGTTTCCGGGCGGCAAAATCGAGCCGGGCGAAACCCCGCAGAAGGCTCTGAAGCGGGAAATCGAAGAAGAACTGGACACGGAAATCGCCGTGGAGGATTTAATTGGTACAATCGAGTACGATTATCCGGCGTTTCATCTTTCCATGGACTGCTTCTGGTGTGAAGTGGTTTCCGGCGATCTTGTTCTGAAAGAAGCGGAAGCTGCGCGGTGGCTGACGAAGGAGGAGTTTGATTCCGTTCCGTGGCTCCCGGCGGATCAGACCATTTTGGATGTTATCAGAAGCTCAATGGTAAAGAAAAAGTGACTCACTTGAATTTTGCAGCATAATCTGACCATGGAACCGCACGAATAAAAACAATGCCCTCATAGTTGAGAGGATTCGTAAATCTTCTTGGCTATGAGGGCGTTTCATTCCACGGGGATTTTTATGTTACCGAACAATTGGAGATATCTCAGAGGGGACATCTACTATGCAGACATGGAGCCGCATATCGGCTCGGAACAGGGCGGGAAACGCCCTGTGGTAGTTCTGCAGAACAACATTGGAAACCGTCATTCGCCTACATTGATCGTTGCAACTGTTACCACCCGGACGGAAAAGAAGAAAAACCAGCCCACCCATGTGCTGGTGGATTCCAACCCGGCCTTTGAAGAACCGTCCATGATTCTTCTGGAGCAGATCTTCACGATCGATAAATCCCGCATCGAACGCTTTATGGGCTATGCCAGCAAGGCTGAAATACTCCGCATTGATATGGCTTTGCTGGTCAGTCTGGCTCTGAACGTTCTGAGCGGAAACCGCAGCGAATAGCGGACAACCAGTAACCCGTAAAAATGAGGTGATAGCGATGTAATCGGAGGTGAGTGAGCCATGCGAAAGAGTGCCCCCATTGAAGTGGTGGTACATTACCCCAAAACGAAAGAGGGATGGGACGAACTCGGAAAACGGGTCGCAACCGCCCACGCCAACTATGTGATCGAAAAAATCGACCGTCTGAACTGCCCCACATGGCAGAAGCTCGAATTGCTGCAGGCGGTGATCGATACTACCAAAGGAACTTACAAACCCAAGGAACACCAAAAGCCCGGCTGGCAGCCGAGCCGATAAACAAAGCCCCACGCTCAACATATGCTTTTCTGCTCTGACCAGAGACGGTCAGATTCAGAGGCAGTGTTGAGCGTGGGGCTTTTTGTGTTACATAAGTTTTTGGAATTTTTGCTAGACAAAAAAACTCATTGATTGTGGTCGGCCAATATGGTATCCTATGACACTGCATAACACGCAAAACAGTTCCGCTTTTTGCTGAAAGAGCGTATCGAAACCGTCCTGATGGAGCAGCAGAAAAAGCTTTTTGAAAAGTAAAAGCTCTTGCGTCCCGTGAAAAAAGAAGGTAATATAAATACAGAGCAAGACACAGAACGCAGGGAGGGATGAAAATCATGTTTTACGAGATCATGCACCGGGAAAGCTGTGTGGCACAACTCAGCACGACAGGGGAATGCAGGGTCTGCCTCGAGGATTTCATGCCCTATGATCTGGTTCTGGTGGAATCGGATGATTTTGACGAGCGCATCAATAATGTAACGAACTTTTACTATTGGTGCGCCTCCCGGATGTTGACGTTGGATCGCACCTACGCCAAGGAAATCCTGAACAGTATCGGTGCATCTCAGAGTGTTACGGACAGGGAACGAGCACAGATTGCATTATCCTACCATTGTCTGTCTTTGCTGGATGTGTTCTGGGTGAAAGAAGAAAACGAGAAGATTCGATTCGAGGATATCAACCTTTTTGCACACTCCTTAAGCAATGCGCTTGTGGATATTGCGCTGCGGGGGCACCAAATGACGGTGACCAACGCCCATCTTTTGGCAAATGACCTGTCTACGGGCGGCTTGTACCCCAAAGCATGGGTGCGCAAAGAGGATGGATTCTATCTTTACAAGGATGGCGGCAGGGAAGCGGTGGAACGTGAAGTGCTGGCAAGCAAAATCTGCCGGTGCTTTGACTGCCATCAGGTACTGTATGAGCAGGGGATGTTTGAAAATGAGCCGGTTTCTATCAGCAAAATCATGACATCTCAGCGATACAGTCTTGTGACCTATGCAGCCTATGACGTCTACTGCACGAACCATGATTGGAACACGCTGGATAAGATCTTAGAGTTGGATGCTCCCAGCTACTATATGATGAACATTCTGGATTATCTGGTGGGCAATACCGACCGTCATTGGGAAAATTGGGGTCTGCTGGTAGACAACGAAACCAATCAGCCCATCCGTCTGCATGACCTGATGGACTTTAACCGAGCGTTTCAGCAGTACGACACGCCGGAAGGCGCAAACTGCCTGACCGTGGGAAAACGCCATCTGAGCCAAAAAGATGCTGCAGTGGAAGCGGTGCGGAACATCGGACTGAACCAAGTCCGTCAGGTGGAGCACACCGTATTCTCCGAGCATCCGGCATGGAAAGCAACGTTTGAAGAACGACTGCGTGTTTTACGGAACGCCATGTAAGTCAGAGCGAATATCAGAATAATTGAAACAGAATGATTCCATAACGAAAGCCCGTCTGCGCTGCCACATATCGTGGCTTGCAGACGAGCTTTTTCGTTTGACCGGAGAAAAATTACCATACCTCACATACGAAGCATAGATGGAAAATCGGAACCAAGGTTTTCCACCAGATGGCAAAAGCACTTCTGACTGATGGTCTTTTGTCCACTCTCCCAGCAGCGGATGCTTGTCCGGCTGACCTTTGCGTGGTCGGCAAGCTGCTGACGGTTCCAGCCTTTTGCCTCCCGGTATCTGCGGAGGAAGGCTCCTCCGCCCCGGTGCAGAAACAGGGTGTAGTCGTCCAGAATATCCTCCACCGGGATACCGTAAAGGGCGGCGAGCTTGTCCGCCAGCTCCGGCGTGAAGCTGCGGTGAAATGCGCCGCTTTCCAGATCCCGGTATAGCCATTCCTCCATGTCCACCATGGCAGCAACCTCTTTTTGCAGCAGGTCAAGACCATAGCGGCACCAACGCAGACGGTCCCATGGGTTCGGGATGTCGGCGTAAGAGTGGTACATATGGTAGAACGCCTGCGCCTCTACGGTGGTGCGGGGGCCTGCCAAACTTACCTGTAAGATGTATAGAGGGGTTAGACCACAACCCTCACATGACACCCTCTGAAGCAGAAAAAAGGAACCGCTCTCTCGGCTCCAAAAAATCCATTTTGACGCATTTGCGCTGCTTTGCAAAATGAGTGGGTTCTCTTTTCCATCTGAAAGTGCGCTGGGGAGAGGATAGCATTTTCAATGCACCGGCTGGCGTAGGTGGAAAAGCGTGCCCGACGGGCAGAGTCGAAAGTATCCACCGCTTTCATCAGGCCGATGGTGCCGATGGAAATAAGGTCGTCCTGATCGCCGGGCAGGGCGTAGTATTTTTTTACGATGTGTGCCACCAGACGCAGATTGTGCCGGATCAGTTTTTCCCGTGCGGCAGGGTCACCGGCACGCAGTGCGGCAAAGACTTCAGCTTCCTCCTGGGCAGAGAGGGGCCGCGGAAAGCTGCCGCTTTCCAGATGAAGCGCCAGAACCAGAAACTTTGTGGCAAAAAATTGCAGAAGAGATAAAAACATGCCGACCCCTCCCCATAGTATCATAAACGGTTACTGTAATTTATGAAGGAGGGCTTGCCTTTTTTCCGGACTCCGGGGAGAACAACTCTGCTTCGTTGTCCACAAAATACGGATATAGCAGCTTTGCGGAGCAATGCGCCTGTTACCCATATATTTTCCCCACGATCTTTCCGCGTGCTGCGGCAGGCAGGAGCTTGCACAAAAGGCTCAGGAATTTATACTGTGCACCGGCAACATAAACGACTGCCGGGTTCTTTTTCTCCACAATACCGGCGATGTACCGTCCAATGCGTGCCGGGTCCATGCCGTTTTGTTCGTCGTGCTCCATCTGACTGACGCTCCGGGAGATGCGCCCGCCGTATTCTTCATCGCCGAGAATGCTTTTCTGACGTGCTTTTGTAAATCCGGTGCAGATGTCACCCAATTCTACGACGGTAACATGGATGCCGTAGGGCTTGACTTCGTTTGCCAGAGCGTAAGAGTAAGAAGAAACGGCGGCTTTGCTTGCAGAGTAGAAGGTCTGGAACGGAATGTGCGCTACGGCAGCAACAGAGCTGATGTTCACAATATGCCCCTTCCCTTGATGGCGCATGAAGGGGAGAACTGCTTTATTTACAGTGACTGTCCCGAAAAAGTTCACATCAAACTGCGCTTTGGCTTGCTCCATGGACGTAAACTCCACCGCACCGGAAATGCCAAAGCCTGCACAGTTGATCACTGCATCAATTTTGGTCTCTTTTTGGATGACCTGCTGCACAGCGGCGTTGACCGCATCTTCATCGGTCACATCGACAGACAGATGGGTGACACCCTCCATAGGGATATTTCTGCGGCTGAACTCATAGACGATGCAGCCATTCTCCTTCAGAGCGGATGCCGTGCACCGTCCGATGCCGGAGCTTCCTCCGGTAACGATGACGACTTTGTTGGTTTCTCCCGCCATGATTTTTCCTCCTGAAAATGTTGATCTGGTTCGAGTATACCGCATCGCAAGACGACTGTCTATACGGATAGCCGGATTGTGGAAAAGTACAGGGATCAACTTGCGCAAATTTTTACGCAGATTGGCCTCTCTTTTTTACACAGCCAATGCCAATTAGCGCTTGAAATCGAAATGCTGCGCAAGTATACTATACTAGCGATGCTGTACAAGCTTGATCAAAAATCAGTATGCCAGTTGACCATAAAAGACATACCAGAATTGAAGTGCGCGGCAGAATCAAAACCCTACGAGGATGAAAATGAAATTCGATAGAAGGCTTACAGATGAAATCTACACTTCCGATACGGTAAGGCTGGGAAAAAATGCATTTCAGGCCATGCGGGAGACAATCTATCATAATGGTGGTGTTTCGTTTCGCGGTGCATCGGGCGAGATGATTTTGCATCGTTTGGATTTAAAGAAAATTTTTATCTCGACAGGATCAGCATGCGATTCAAAAAACAGAGGAGAGATATTTTACTATGATCTACAAAAAGCAATACGGTCAACCGTTTGATACCGAAAGTGTAGTGGGTTCTTTTTTGCCCATGATGGAAACGATACCCTATCTGACCAAGGAGCCGGATGGCTTCTCCTATGCCATGGAACCGCAGGATGTCCTGTATGGTCTTGGCGAAAACGTCCGTGGTATCAACAAGCGCGGGTGGGTGTACGAAAGCAAATGCTCCGATGACGGCAACCATACCGAGGGCAAATCCTCGCTGTACGGTGCTTATAATTTTATGATTGTGTCCGGCAAGGATACATTTGGCTTTTTTATTGACTACCCGGGCAAGGTCACCTTTGACTGCGGCTACACCGACCTGGATACCTTGCGGGTCACGGTGGCCGAGGAAAATTACGATCTCTACATCATTGAGGGCGAAAGCCTGACCGATATTGTGCACCAGTTCCGCCAGTTGGTGGGGCGCAGTTATATTCCGCCCAAATGGGCTTTTGGCAACGCCCAGAGCCGCTGGAGCTACATGAACGAGGACGAGGTCCGCGAGGTGGTGGCAAATTACCGTGCCAATCATATGCCGCTGGACGCTGTGGTTTTGGATATCGATTACATGGAGCGTTACAAGGACTTTACGGTGGATGCGCAGCGCTTCCCGCGTTTTGCAGACTTTGCCGCCGAGATGAAAGCGCAGGGCATCCATCTTGTCCCCATCATCGATGCAGGAGTCAAAATCGAAGATGGATATGATGTGTACGAGGAAGGCGTGAAAAACGGCTACTTCTGCACGAATCAGGATGGCACCCCCTTTGTAGCCGGTGTGTGGCCGGGACGGGTACACTTCCCCGATATGCTCAACCCGGAAGCCCGTGCTTGGTTTGGCAGTCAATATAAAGTTCTGCTGGATCAGGGGATCGAGGGCTTCTGGAATGATATGAACGAGCCTGCTATCTTCTACGCAGAGGAAAGACTGAAAAAGACCTTTGCTCAAATTGAGAAATACAACAAGCAAAACCTGGATATTTCCAGCTTTGGTGCTTTTACCGGCATGGTGGCAGGGCTTTCCAACAACGAAAACGATTATAAGCTGTTCTACCACAACACCAAACAGGGGCGTATGCGGCACGACAAGGTACATAATCTTTTTGGTTATAACATGACCCGTGCGGCAGGCGAGGCTTTTGAGCGGCTGGAGCCGGACAAGCGCATTTTGATGTACTCCCGTTCTGCCTGCATCGGGATGCACCGGTATGGCGGCATCTGGACCGGCGACAACCATTCTTGGTGGAGCCACATTCTGCTTGCGCTGCACATGATGCCCTCCCTGAATATGTGCGGCTTCCTGTACGAAGGCCCCGACATTGGCGGCTTTGGCAGCAATACCACGGAGGATCTGGTGCTGCGCTGGTACGGCATGGGCATCTTCTCTCCGCTGCTGCGGAACCACTCTGCCGACGGCACCCGCCGGCAGGAGCCCTACCGCTTTAAGAACAAGGCTGCCTTTGCTGGTATTTTACAGCTGCGCTACCTGCTGCTGCCCTACATTTACAGCGAGTACATGAAAGCTGCCCTGCACAACGGCATGTACTGTATGCCGTTGGCGTTCGCCTTCCCGGAGGACGACTTTGCCCGCCGGGTGGAGGATGAGGTGATGATCGGTGAAAGCCTGTTGATTGCCCCGGTATATGAGCAAAATGCCCGTGGTCGGTATGTTTATCTGCCGGAGGAGATGCTGCAGGTGCGGGTAAAGTGCAGCGAAAGCAACCGCATCGAAACCAGCGTGCTGCCAGCAGGCCATCATTACATTCCGGTGGAGCTGGATGAAGTGGTGTTCTTTATGCGCAAGGGACACCTTCTGCCCCTTGCCAAGGACGGCAAAAAGATCCAGAGCGTTGCCGATGTGGATTTTGAGGATCTGCGCCTGCTTGCCTATGCTCCCGATGGTGCATCCTATGAATACTATACCGATGACGGCGAGACAAAGGATTATGATAAGCCGGAACATTTTGTGCATATCACGCTGGATGCGGATGGAAACGCAAAGAGCGATCGTGCTACGGTCAAAGTAGAAGGATAATCGTCAGTCATTACGCAGTTCCTACAGAGTGACAGCGTTTCAGCTTGAAATGCTGCCACTCTTTTTTGTTGTCTATATCACAGATAAAATAGCCATTCCATCTTGAAAACAGCGTAAAGATTTATTATAATAAGATAAATAGTTGTAGCTTTTGCAAAGGAGGGCTGAAGTATGGCAGCGCCGCGCACCTATCTGGCAATCGACCTGAAAAGTTTCTATGCCTCGGTGGAGTGCGTAGACCGCCATCTGGACCCTCTGACCACCAATCTCGTGGTGGCAGA
>ENA-OQJR01000085-OQJR01000085.1-human-gut-metagenome-genome-assembly--contig:-NODE-85-length-24638-cov-3.526743_pt1 | contig 24638 bp, 18 predicted proteins | sample MGYA00242614_ERZ504781 | MGnify/ENA primary metagenome ERZ504781 (study PRJEB26092, sample SAMD00036365) | human gut metagenome | host: Homo sapiens | study: EMG produced TPA metagenomics assembly of...
TGGAGATGATGGTGAAGATGCGCATCACGTTGTTCAGGTTGTTCGACACGATCGATGCGAACGCGTCGGTCATGTTGGCGAGAACGCCGCTGTAGATGTTGGCCATCTCGATTGCCTGCTTGTTTTCGGTGATGACGTCGTCGAGCAGATCCTCGTCTTCCGGATACTGCTTGATGCGCGGCAGCGTGGTCAGCTTTTCCATCACGATTTCGTTCGATTTGAGCGACGTGGTGAAGTAGACCAACGTTTTGCTCAGTTCGAGCAGCATGAGAATCTCACGATTCTGCATGGAATGGCGCAGTTTGAGTTCGAGCTTGTCGCTTTCGCGGTCGATGATACGCAGATACCGCAGATACATGGTGGCGTTGCGGTACAGGATCTGCAGGATGAAACGCGTTTTCATATACGTGTTGAAACCGCGGATCGTACCTTCCATGAACGGGTGCAACACCGGAGTGTCCTGCATGCAGACGGTGATGATGGCCGACTGCGTGATGATGATCGACAACGGGATGGTCTCGTACCAGTCTCGCCCGCCGCGCTCTTCGACGGTTGGAATGTCGACGATGATCATCGTGTAATCGTCTTCCACGTCCACGCGGGAGCGTTCTTCGTCATCAAGCGGGGCGCGCAGGTCGGCGAGATCAACGCCGGTTTCCATGGAAACGTTGGCGAGTTCCACATCCGTCGGATCCGAAAGGCATAACCAAGATCCGTTTTCGGGTTTTGGATCTGCTCCACCTGGCCGTTAATCGTTCTGAACATTCTCAACATGTCTCTCACCCGCCTTTCGCGCTTTCCGACGTTCTATCGCTGTACGGCAGCCCGAATCCAACATATCCGGCGATCGGTCTCTTGCGATCGATCTGGAACATTCGGGCAAACAACCTTATTTAGGATAGTCCCACCTTGAGAGTTGGCCGGCCGCGTGCCTGAGATTTCATCGAGAATTCATGTTCGACGCATGCGTCCGCGGCAGGCGACAGTCACTGCAGATCGTTGCGGTTACTGCGGATCACTGCACGATGGGCTTCCACAATGGCATGTTGGGGCCTCGCAATTCCTTCGGCCCATTCTCCCAATCAGTAAGCGCGGCGATGGCGGGACCTTGGTTGAAGGCGTCGAGCTTCCACTGCCATGTGTCGGGATCCGCAGGACCGTTGGAACCGCCTGTGTTGACGCTCATGCTCGTCCAGAAGGCGTTGCGCATGGCTCCGAGATTGTTGAGGTCGTCCGGATCCATGTCGAGCAGCACGGCGACGGTGGCCACGATCCACGATCCATGGCCGACTGCGAGCAGCGTGGTGGCCGTCGGATCATCGGCATGTTCGGCGATGATGCTTCGTATGGCTTGGGAGCCACGCTGGCCGGTATGCCTGCGGCTTTCGACGCCATGCTTGGTTTCGCCTCCGGTGTGGGCACGCCATGAATGGTAGTCGTCGGCGTACTGTTCGAGGATTTCCTCGCGGGTCATGCCTTCCCATTCGCCGAAGCTGCGTTCACGCAGGCGTGGGTCGAGGGCTACGTCAAGTCCGAGAAGGTCGGCGATGGCGTGAGCGGTCTGTTGGGCGCGGAAAAGGTCGGATGATACGACGACCATGCGTCGGCTCGCGGCCGGTGCATCGTTGATTTCGTTAAGATCGGCGAGATACGCGCCCTCGTACGCGGGTTGGGCGAGTTCATCATTATGGTCGGCGATGTGCGCGACTTTCGCCCAATAGTATGTTTTGGCGAGTTCATAAGCGCTTTGGTCGGCCTGCCACCTGCCGACGATGTCGAGGGGAATGTCGATTTGGCCTTGCAGTCGTCTTGCGAGATTGTATGCGGTGCGTCCGTGGCGCAGGAAGAGTACTTCGTCGATCATGCATTTCATTGTAGCTATGCCGTGCGAGTGTGGTGAGGGTCGCCCAGATGGCTGTGAGCGCGAATGCCGTGGTGGAGAGGGTTCCGTCGGTGAGGCATCCTGTTTCTGGCGGGCATTCGTCGTGGTTGGGGACGCGCGTTCCTGTGATGAGAAGCCGGTGGGTGTTGATGCCGTATGGGGTGCAGGTCATAAGGGTGGCCTGATCGGCGCTGGCGTCGTGTTTGTTTATCCAGGTGAAATCGTCGGGGGTGATGGTGCGGATTGTTTGCACTTGATAGGTGAGGGTTTCGCCGAGGGTGGTGATGGTGAATTCGTCACCTTCTCGGGCTTGGTCGAGTTTGGTGAACATGAGTTTGTCAGCGAGGCCCCGGTGTGCGGTGATGACGGTATGGGTTCCCGCTCCCCCGATTGGCAGGGATGTGCCTTCCCAATGCCCTGCGCCGATGGCGAGCGTCTGTTCGCTTGTTCCGTGGCGTATGGGTAGGCTGATGCCGAGTTTCGGGTAGTTGATGGTTGCCATGACGTCGCTGGGTGGGATGACGAGTTGCCGATTGTATTCGTCGGGATTTTGCGTTGCGGGTTCGCCGTCTGTTTGGTTGCTGGTTTGGTTTGCGAGGCGCGCGTTGTAGAGTTTCGCCTGCCGTTTGCTTTCTTGGATTGCCTTGTTTGCGGTGTTGGTGATGGTGGCTGCGTACGCTTTGACGTTGGCTGCTTGTTGGATGTTGTCTTCGGCGCGCATGATCAGGGGTATGCTGATGATGAGTGCCGTTGCGGTGAGCATGGCGGTTCCCACGCACCATCGGATGATGCTGCGTTTGTTGGGCGCTTTTTTGTGCCGTGGTTTGCTATGCGGGGGAATCGCCATGTGTTGCCTATTGTCGGATGTTGGCTAGTCGTTGCTTGATCGGCACATGCGCAGCATGACGATGCCTCCTATGAAGAGGAGTGCCGCGATGCTGAAGAGCATGGTGAGGCCTGCCGCACCAGTCAACGGTATTTCGGTGATGGTACGGATGTTGGTGACGACCACGGTGTGGCTGTCGCCTTTTTTGATGAGGTTGTTGGGGTCGGATTTGACGTCGAGGCTCCACGTCATGTTGGTGTCGTCAACGTTGACGGTGACGACTGCGCTGGGCAGCATGAGCGACGAGTAGTCCTGGGGCGCTTGTGTTTCGGTGATGGTGTATTCGCCTTTGAGTCCTTGAATTTTGGTTTCGCCGGCTTCGAATGTGGTGGTTGTGGTGGTATCGCCGCTGGTGGCGAGGCGGTAGGTGCCGTTGCCGAGGGCCACGAGTTTCAAAGGCGTTTTGTCACTGGCGCCTTGGGCGATGGCGAATTTCGCGCCGGTGAGCTTTTGGCTTTTGGCGTCGACCTTGCGTAATGCGATTTCACCGGTGCAGACTTTAACCTCGTTGCCGGGCTGGTTGTTGTGGTCCTGCCATGCGTTGGGATTGTGGGAGTATTCCAAGTCGATGGAGTTGACGTTGCAGGGGCTTCCGATGACCGCATTGCCGTTGAGTCTGGCCTTGTAGGTGACTGTGATCGTCGCGCCGACCGGCAGGGCCGCCTTTGATGCGTCCGAGGCGAGAATGTCTCCGTTGACGCCGAACAGCCAGCTGATGGTTTTGCCGTTGACGTTTTCCTTGTAGAACGTGCTCGCCAATGCTTTGCCGCCGACGGTGATCGAGGTGAGCGAACCATAGTCGAGACCCGCGCCAAGCGTATCGTTCAACGCAAGATAGTAGTGCTCGTAGCCTGTCCAGTTGGGGATTTTCTGCGTCACACGGTAGGTCAGGTCCTTGCCTATCGCTTCGGATGCGCTGTCTTTCCAGGCACTGCCGACGTTGACTTTTTTGTCTGGCGATTCCACGTTGGATACCTTGTAGATCACTTGCCCGAGGGTCAGGGTCGTGCCGCCGGCCGTACGTAGTTGGTTGACGCCGTTGACCGCGGTGCCGTTCATCATCATGATGGACGCGGTTGTTTTGATGGCGGTGCCGCTGCTTAGTGTGGTTGTCGCCGGTGTACGGTCCACGATGGCGTAGATTCCCGGTACGAGTACGTTGCCGGTCGACATGGTGGCTTTGTCTTGGCTGAGTGTGGAAACCGCCGTTCCATCCTGCTTGGCGAAGTTGGTTTGTTTGGCGAGGCTGTTGCAGAAGTTGCGTAGCTTTCCGCTCCATGGATCGCTGCGCGAGTCGGTCAGGTTCTTCACCACCCACACCATCGGATCGTTTTTGCCGTTGACGGTAAGGTTCGTATCGGTGGCTCCGGCCGCTTTGGCTGCCGCGGTGATGTCGGATGCCAATGCCGTGTTCGTGGTCAGATCGTAGCCGACGATCGTGTTGCCGTCCACGCTTGCGGCGGTATATGTGGCAAGCTGGATGGCGCGGAGGTCCTTGCCTTCGAGGCTTTCCCCGTTGCTTGCCTTCACGCTCATGGACTGCTTGACGCCTAAATCGCCGAGTTGCGGCGTGGCTTGGGCCGTGCCCGGCATGGCAAGAGCCGCGATCATGCCCAGCGCAAGCATGGAGGTCCATCGGCGGCGTATGGTGTGTTGTGTCATGGTTCACCTTCTTTGGTTGTTGGTTGTCGCATAGGCGTCTTCGCTTATGCGTGCAGACCAGCATGGCAGAAACCAATATTCGCCCGCCACCTCTTTAAGAAAATCTGTGGATAAGTGGATGAGCGAACACTTATCCACACTTATCCACAACCCATGCATGCAACTGCCGTATAGGAATCCATGGTCGAACCGCCGCGAACGATATGCTGCAGATTCGCGATCTTCCGTTCCGATATCGGAGAACCGCAGACCGGACATACAGTCCCGTCTGCGGTTCTCCGATATTGTCGTTTCGACTGGTTCAGTATGGAACCGATCAGTCCTTGACGATGGTTTTGCCTGCCGTAGCGCCCGGAGTGAGATCCTGAATTTCCGTGATCTCCAAAACCGGAATGGTCATTGGCTTTTTCGTGCCGCGTTCTTCGGCGACTTTGACCTGTTCGTCATAGATGGCGTCATCGGAATGCAGCACGACGTTGCCGCGGAAACGGTATCCCTTCTTCTGTTCGAGGTTGGCGACCGCGACGACCAGATCACTGCCGTCAAGCAGGTTACGGTATGTCTGGCCCGCGGTGCGCTCGTGGTAGCCGATATGGTTGTTGTCGATGATGAACATGCTCATCTTCGGACCGAGATCGACCTGGCCTTCTTTGCTGATGGTGGCCACCCATGCGAGGTTGCTGTTGAGGAATCCCTTCATCTCATCGGTGAGATCTGCCATGATGCCGTCCTTTCGTCTATATGCCCATGGAATGCGGGCATACTTTCAGACTACGACAAGAAACCCCACAACGCATGTTCGCCCAACGTGAATAACATCACATACGCGCTCCATCTGAAACCGAATTTAGGAGAGATAACACCTGTTTCGCACTTTGCTGAGGCGTCAGACCACGATCATCCGCTATCCAATCAATCATGGAAAAGAAAGGATTGATTTTGGGTTGGCATCAGCGGTATCTGCTGGACGATATGCACGTCGAGTTGATTCGCAATGGGTTCAAAGACAAAGCCTGCAGCATGCCGATATCCGCACTTGGTTTAGATATTGTGTGTGAATTCCTTTATTCCATTGATGGGTTTTTCCCTCAAAAGAATTTATGCAGATTCAGACATTTCCGATTTAGCCTGGGCTTTTTGCGATGTGGCAATTCTTGTTTGCTGGCTTAGATATGTCAGACAGTATCTGCCAGAGAAAGCACAAAGGCATTTTATTCCATCCCCCATTCTCGCTTTGCTTGTATGCGCGTACGCAACGCCCCGGAGGCCCTGAATCTGAGAGGGCGTCTTCCTGTGAACTCGATGAGGCTCGCGCCCGCCAGCTCATCCACGTATTTGCGGATCGTCTGTTTCGTCAGCATGAGGTCGCCGCCTGCATCTTCGAGCGTCATGGACTTGGTGGTGTCGAACAGCTCCTCCTGCATGACTGCGTAGAGAAGCAGGGTCGCGTTCGTGGACAGTGCATGTTCCCTCCGTAGCTCGTCACGCAGGACGGTCGCCTTGTCGAGCTGGTCGATTTTGACGCCGAGCTCCTCGATCAGGGATTCCTGCGCCCGTTCGATGAGTCCGAGGATGGTGTATACGAAGAACGTGAGTTCCCCGCTGTTGAGTTTGTCCTCGGCCTCAGTGAACGCCTTGTAGTATTCGTTCTTGTTCTCCGCGATCGTCCTGGAGAGGGACAGCACGGTGGGCAGAGTGAGATCGTTGCTGAGGTAGAGCGCGAGCAGATACCTGCCTGTCCTGCCGTTGCCGTCGTAGAACGGGTGGATGTATTCGAACAGGAAGTGGCTGGCTATCGCCCGCTGCAGGAACGGTATGGTATCCGACCGGGCGAGGTCCATCATCTGTGCGAGCAGCGCTGATATCCGCGCCTCGCTGCTGACGCCGCTGTGGATGACGGTGCCGTGCGGTCCTTGGACCTCGACATCGCCTTTCCTGAACAGCTCCCCGTCGGGCCTGTTCTTGTCGTCGATCTCGTCGAGGGCTATCTTGTCGTAGATGTCCCTGATGTCCTCGAGAGTCTTGGGCAGTTCAACGTCGCGATTGGTGAGGTTGAGATACAGTTTCGCGAACTCGCCGAACCTGGCCTTCTCCATGTCGCCCTCGGTCCTGGCCTGCCGGGCTGCGGCCACGGCGGCTTCCGTCTCCTTCCGCGTCGACCTGACCCCCTCCATCTCGTTGGTGGCGAGCAATTCCTCGGATATGGCGTGGTAGATGTAGTTCCACCGCATGACTCCTGGGATGCTCCGCCACATGGCCGATACCCGGCGTTCGGCGAGGAGCACCTTCTGTGTGAGCATGCACACGCAGCGCGGCGTGGCGATGAACAGTTCGCCCAAGGGTGTGCCGATTCCGGTTGTGAATGTGGAGTCCGCTTCGAGGCGTTGTCTGACGAGCCGGTCGTGGTTGGCGTAGGAGTCCATGCTCCTGTCGGCGTGGAACAGCCGCGCCAAAGTCCTGTATTCCATGCTCATAACGGTCACTGCTTTCAAAAAGTCATTTATATTTTATGAGAATTATAAATTAGAAGCACTCAGAAGACAAGACAAAGCATCTATGAATGAAAATTAACAATAAGCCCATGTCGGCTCTACCGTCCGTCGCCGACACCCCTGCCGACACGGGTCGTTCATGCGTCCGTCTGTTCGGCTTGTATACGATCTTGCCGAAGGTTCTCCGCGTCGTCGTGGAAGTCCTGTTTCTTTACCACCATATAACCGGTTTCTATCACCTTGAACCGTTTTTGAGGTTCGGCAAGCACGTCCGCGAAACAGCGTCGTTTCAACAAAAAGGGCCACCCCTTACGGAGTGGCCCTCGATAATCGTGGAGCTAAGGGGATTCGAACCCCTGACCCTCTCCATGCCATGGAGATGCGCTACCAGCTGCGCCATAGCCCCAAAGTCTGCCCTGCAAACTCTGTATAATATACATCGCAGACATAAGTCACGCAAATTTCGGCGTGTCGCCCGCACTGAGGAATTGGCATGAGTAAAACCGCACTACGCAATCACCTTATGTGAACCTTATGCGGGCGACATGGGAAGTGCGCCACCAGCGACATTAGTTACTACTTGCATCTCCCGTCGAGCCGGTAGTACCGTCGGTGGATCCCGACGTGCCAGTGCCAGTCGAACCATCGGTTCCGCTGTTTCCGGATCCGGATGATGAGCCATCACCAGTGGTGCCGGACGTGCCTCCGTTTGAGCCAGTGCCGTTGGACGAATCCGTTCCGTTCTGGCTGGAACCATTGCTGGAATTATCGGATGACGACCCGCTGTTTCCGGACGTGGATCCATTGGTATTGCTCGATGTGCCGTTGGAAGTGGACGAGTCGGTGGATCCGTTGGTGGTTTTGTCGCTGCCGTCCGTGGTGGTTTCGTCGTTCGAATCCGTGGAATCGGACTTAGGCTTTTGCACGGGGGTCTGCCCGCCGCCAGTCTGATAGTCATCGGTATTTCCATGCGAAGGTACAACCTTCTCATGCACCACGTCACGCACCACGGTGTCCGTCCCCTGACCGCCGGTGAAAGCAAGAATCAATCCCGCGCTCACTCCCACACCAACCAAAGCACTGACGAATGCGATGATCGCCGGAGCGTACTTGCTATGCAACCAATTCGAGGAACGCTGCCCAGCATGCTGTACTCGGGCATCATGCGCGCTTCCGAGTGTTCCGGTCTTACCGGTAACTACGCCAACATCGCTGACGCCACGCTGTCCGTTCGGGAAAACGGAAGTCTCCCCTGCCCCGGCAATATCGCCGAGCGCACGAGTCGCATCCGCATATTCCTGTCCGGAGGAAATGACGCGCGGTAAACCGGACTGCGCTACCGCAGCCGTATCGGCAGACAATACCATCGTGACATCCGACGCAACAGGAGACGATCCAATAATCCTCGTCTCATCATCCTGTTCGGAAGAGCCAAGCACCTGCGTTTCATCCGCAGCTCGCTCATTCGAAACCGTCTCGCTACTCGACGGGAACGGCACGGCCTGTTGGATCTTCTCCCCTGATGCCTTCAAAACGTTCTTATAGACCTGCGTGGCAACCGCGGAAACAACCGACCCCGCGGCCACACCAATCACCGATCCCGCGATACCGATTTTCGCGGAAAGTAGGAATGACGTGACCGCCGCCAGCGCACCCGCGCAAATCGACGAAAAAGAGATTCCCTTAAAAAAGTTTTTCACAAGCCATGACGATAGCTAATTTCGCTATGAAAGTACTGGCGATTCTGTGAAAAGCTTGAAAAAGCGGTGACAGACCAGCGTCCGACATCATGTATCGGCCGGCTACAGGCTGGCTACAGGCTGGGATGCTCCCATTCCTCGGAATCGGCGATAGCGGGACCGTGATTGTAGTCCATCAAACGCCAACGCAATGTGGAACCGATCTCCAATGGAATGAGCCGCACCCAGTGAGCGTTGCGCATCGACAAAATGTCGGCGAAATCGCCATGCGCATCCGCCATTCCCAGCAGCGTCTGCAACGTTTGGGAAATCCATGCACCATGCGAGAACACGTACAAGTCCGTGTCGGATCCGGCACGGAACGCCCAATCGTTCAACGCTTCGACGCCACGACGTCCGACTTCCTCCTTGGGTTCGGCACCGTATTTGAGTTCGCCGCCACGGAATTCAGCCCAGGAACGATAGTCTTCCGGGTACCGTTGCGCGAGTTCCTCAACCGGAATGCCTTCCCAATCGCCGAAGCTGCGTTCACGCACGCGGATGTCGGGATGCACTTCCAAGCCCAGCGGGTCGGCGAACGCATGCGCGGTGGCTGCGGCACGCCCCAGATCGGAACAGATGACCAGCCGGTTCGGAATATCGGGACGACGATCAACATACAGTTCACGCAATGCGTCGGCCGTCTGGCGAACCTGCCATTGTCCGACTTCGTCGAGGGGAATGTCGATCTGGCCTTGCAAACGATGCTGCGCATTGTAGGCGGTACGTCCGTGACGCACCAGCGTGATGGCGTGCACGTGTTCCGGTACTGCGCTGTTATGCTCAAGTTCGACGTTTCGAGGCATGCTGCTGCTCTCCGTTGCTTTCTCGATTATGGAATGTTTGCGAAAACTGCTTCGCTTGATATGAAAACATGCCTTCCGCATCTATACGAGAAAGCATGTTCATACGTGTTATTCCGCGGTTTCCGCGGTCTCTTCGTCGGAAGTCTCCGGATGTTCGAGCTGCAGGTCGATGCTCGGGCAATCCTTCCACAAGCGTTCGAGGCGATAGAAGTCGCGGGACTCCTGATGCATGACGTGGATCACGAAATCACCATAGTCGAGCAGCACCCACTGGCCTTCGGTCAAGCCTTCGCGGGAACGCGGTTGACGCTTGCCGCTTTTGAGATACAGGTCCTTTTCGATCTCTTCGGCAACCGCCAACACCTGACGTTCGTTCGAAGCGGTGGCGACGAGCATCGCGTCGGTAATGGCCAATGGTTCGGTGACGTCGAAGGCAACAAGGTCGGTGGCCTTCATACGGTCGGCCGCGGCGGCGGCGATGCGAATGGCGTCGATGGAATCTTGTACTGCCGGCATATTCAGCGCTCCCATTCGGGCTTCCAGCCCTCTACTACATGTTGTGTGTTTTCGGAATAGACCATGGAATCGTCCGGAACGTCGTGGCGTACCACGGAACCGGCTCCGGTAGTGACGCCGCTGCCGACTTCGACAGGGGCCACGAACAGGTTGCCGGCACCGACGTGCACGTTCGATCCGATGGTGGTGTGGTGCTTGTGCACGCCGTCATAGTTGGCGGTGATGGTGCCGCCGCCGATGTTGGTGTGCTCGCCCAGGTCGGCGTCGCCGACATAGCTCAGATGCGGCACCTTGGTGCCGTTGCCGATGTGCGCCTTCTTCATTTCCACAAAGGCGCCGGCCTTGGACTCCTCGCCAAGATCGTTGCCCGGACGCAGGTACGTCCACGGACCGATGTTGGCCGCGCGACCGATGTGGGTTTCCTGCACGCGGGAACGCTCCACATGGGCGTCGGCATCGATGACCGCGCTGATAAGTGTTGTGTATGGGCCGACCTGCGCGCCCTCGCCGATCACGGTCTGGCCTTCCAGGAAGCATCCGGGAAGGATCACCGCATCGCGTTCGATACGCACGTCATCTTCGATCCACGTGGTTTCAGAGTCGAGAATGGTCACGCCCTTACGCATCCAATGCTCGCAGATACGCTTGTTGTGAGCTTTGGCGAGCGCTGCGAGCTGCACGCGGTCGTTGACACCTTCGACGCTCAACGGGTCGGGGGCGGCGAACGCACCGACGGCACCGTTGGCTTTGGCGGTTTCGAGTGCGTCGGTCAGGTAGAACTCGCCTTGGGCGTTGTTGGATTTGAGGTTGGCGATCGCTTCAGCCAGCAGTTTGGCATCGAACACGTAGACGGACGTGTTCACTTCATGCACGGCCAGTTCGCTGCTGTTGGCGTCCTTCTGTTCCACGATGCGCAGCACGTTGCCTTTGCTGTCGCGGATGATGCGACCATAGCCAGTAGGATCGTCAAGAATGGTGGTGAGCACGGTGGCTCCGTTGCCGCTTTGCTCATGGAAGGCAAGCAGCTGGTTCAACGTGTCGGCGTCGAGCAGCGGCATATCCGAAGCTGCGATCAGCACCGAGCCGTCAAGACCGCCTCGCTCCTTCAACTGCGTCATGGCGCACTGCACGGCTCGCCCGGTGCCGGGAATGTCGTCCTGATTGACGATGGTGACACGCTCATTGTAGGAGCGGGCCGCTTCGGCGACTCGTTCCGCCTGGTAGTGCACGACCACGGCCAACGTTTCAGGGTCGAGCGCCGACACGGAGTCCATCACACGGTTCAAAAACGTCTTTCCGGCCAAAGTGTGCAGCACTTTCGGCTTGTTGGAACGCATGCGGGTGCCCTCACCCGCCGCAAGAATAATCGCGGCACTTAATGCCATGTCTAATCTCCAATTCCTCCGGCTCTCACAAATCCAGACACGAAGCCAGTTATCCGACGTTCCATCTTAAAACGAGCCCTCCCTAAACGCAAAACAACCACGTCTCGGAATGACTTGTGGAGCGCTGGAATGTCAGCATGCGTGCCTCGGAATGACTACCGTCTGATAGACGACTATGGAAAACAGCAATAACTACAAGGCGTTGCGCCGGAGACGGAGCGGATAGATTGATGTCCGACATGAACGTGGGGGTATCTCACGTAATGTATCACCATTTTTTGGGAAGGGAATGATAGTAATGTCAGACATCGCATATGATTGGATCGCCCTCGGCGTAGCCGCGATCCTGTTCGTCATCCTGGCGTTTCTCAAACGTAAGAAAAACGCGGGTTTCACCACACGCGTGTTGCTTGCAACGGCATTCGGTATCATTTTGGGAATCGCTTTCAACGGCCACACTGATTATGTCGGCGCGGTGGGTTCCATCTGGTCCAACGCAATTACCGCACTGGTGGTTCCGCTGCTGCTGTTCAGCATCATCTCCGGCATCACGAACCTTGGAGAGTCCATGCGCTTAAAGAGTATGGTGCGAAAACCGTATTCTCCTGCTGCTTAACACTGACGAAGTTGAATCCAATCCACTTCTTCAAGACGTTCTTCCCTGCCGGAGTGGTCGCGTTCACCTCGGAAAGCAGCATCGGCACGGTTCCAGTCACCGTGCGTCAGTTACGTAGCGCAGGCGTTCCAGGAGATATCGCCTCGTTCGTTGCCGGAACGGAGCCCTCACAGAGGGCAAATATCACGAATGACGCCAAATCCGATTCAGCCAACGTCTCCCACCAACAGAGCGGTTTCGCTCTGAACTTCGCACCCAATGCAATGTTCTCCGCCAGTGGAGATGACGCCTGCTGCGGCACGAAGCCGAACAAATAATCCATCCACAAATCAACAGACACCTGTGGGAGAATACCGGATCGAAGTGTTCGAACGACGTTAGGCTGTCAGAGCATGCCGAGCAGCTCGGCCTCGTCACGCATGGCGCGGTACAGCATCCACTCCTGCCTGGCGTCGGACAATGCGCGGTGCTCCTCCATGTCGGCGATGTGGTAGTCGACGATGAGGGTGGAAACTTTGTGGCTTCGTTTTTCCGGATGCAGTCGACGGCTGAGGTCCAGAGTGTCGACGAAATGGTGCGCAAAGCGCGCGTCTCGCTCCGAGTAAGCGAGCTGTACAGCATTGTCGAGGAACGACATGTCGAAGGACGCATTGTGCGCCATGACCACGGCTGTGTCCGAACACCAGCGTGCAAACTCATCCATGACTTCACGCACATCCGGTTTGCCGAGCAGCATGCCATCGTCGATTCCCGTCAAACCAGTGATTCTTGACGGGACGTGTTCGAACGGGTTGATGAGCTGGTCGAATTCGTCAACCAGCTCATCATTACGGATTTTGACCGCGCCGATCTCAATGAGCTTGGCACCTTTGCGCACACTCAATCCGGTTGTTTCCGTATCGATCACGATGTAATCCGTGAATCGTCCGGACAACGGGTCCAAACGTCGGGAATCGCCACTTCTATGCGCTGCCATTCATCTCACCTCTGCTCTTTCATTTGCGATGTATAGCTTAATCATTCCAACCTGACTTTCTTAGCCGGGGAAACATAACAAAAAAACGATCCTGCAGCATGACGCTGCAGGATCAATGAACCGTTATTCAGGCTTTACCGCAAAGCTCGTTCAGCGGGTCGGAGCGACCGTGACTGGGCAACGCTGGAAGCTCTTGAGATCGACATAGCCGGTGGTTGCCATGGCACGACGGAGCGCGCCAATGTAATTGGTGGTGCCGTCCGCATTGTGGCTGGGGCCAAACATGATATCTTCCAGGGTGCCGACGGTGCCGACGTTCGTGCGGAAGCCGCGCGGAAGCGTCTGATGACGGGCTTCGGCACCCCAATGCATGCCCTTGCCCGGAGCTTCCTCGGCACGGGCCAGCGGAGAGCCAAGCATCACGGCATCGGCGCCAAGCGCGAACGCCTTGATGAAGCTGCCGGAGTCGCCCATGCCGCCGTCGGCGATCACTTGGACGTAACGGCCGCCGGACTCGTCCATGTAGTCGCGGCGGGCTTCGGCCACGTCGGCGATGGCGGTGGCCATCGGAGCGTGAACACCGATGGTGTTGCGGTTCGCGGATACTGCGCCGCCGCCGAAGCCGACGAGCACGCCGGCCGCGCCGGTACGCATCAAGTGCAGGGCCGCGGTGTAGTTGGCGGCGCCGCCTACGATGACGGGCACATCCAGATCGTAGATGAACTTCTTCAGGTTCAATGGCTCGTGATCCTGGGAGACGTGCTCGGCGGAAACGACCGTGCCGCGGATGACGAACAGGTCGACGCCCGCTTCGAGCACGGTCGAATAATAGTCCTGCGTGCGCTGCGGGGACAGGGCGCCCGCAACGGTGACGCCGGCGTCACGAATCTCATGCAGACGCTCGACAATGAGCTCCGGCTTGATCGGCTCGGCGTAGATCTGCTGAATACGCTCAGTCGCGCTTTCGGCCGGCAGTTCGGCGATCTCGTCAAGCAGCGGCTGCGGATCGTCGTAGCGGGTCCACAGGCCTTCGAGGTCGAGCACGCCAAGCGCGCCCATCTTGCCCATGGCGATGGCGGTGGCCGGGCTGGTCACCGAATCCATCGGAGCGCCGATAACCGGCACGTCGAATTCATAAGCGTCAACCTGCCACGAGGTGGACACATCCTGCGGATCGCGAGTACGACGGGAGGGAACAATGGAAACGTCGTCCAGAGAGTATGCCAGACGGCCCTTCTTGCCCAAACCGATTTCAATTTCCTGAGACATGTTTTTCAAGGCTAATGCTCAGCAATGACAGTATGCAAGAGCGTGTCACCTGCCGCCACACCGTTTTTTTGGACATTAACAGGTGCCGTTAACACGTTCGTTATAAGACAGGAACTTATCACCTTCAATCCCGACAGGAGGGCAACACATGGCCAAAATCAAGGTCGAAGGCAAAGTCGTCGAACTCGACGGCGACGAAATGACCCGCGTCATCTGGAAAGATATCAAGGATCGCCTGATCCTTCCATACCTCGACGTGGATCTCGAATATTACGATCTCGGCATCGAAAACCGCGACGCCACCGACGATCAGGTGACCGTCGACGCGGCGAAGGCCATCCAGCGTGAGCATGTCGGCGTAAAGTGCGCCACCATCACGCCGGATGAGGCGCGTGTCAAGGAATTCGGCCTGAAGAAGATGTGGAAGTCCCCCAATGGCACCATCCGCAATATTCTCGGCGGAACCATTTTCCGCGAGCCGATCGTGATGAGCAACGTTCCGCGTCTGGTTCCCGGCTGGACCAAGCCGATTGTAGTAGCCCGCCATGCGTTCGGCGACCAGTATAAGGCCACTGATTTCAAGGTTCCGGGGGCAGGCACGCTCACCGTCACCTTCACTCCGGAAGATGGTTCCGAGCCGATCGAACATGTCGTGTACAACTATGGTGCCGACGGCGGCGTGGCCCAGGTGCAGTACAACGTGAACGATTCCATCCGTGGTTTCGCCCGTGCCTGCTTTAACTATGGTCTGATGCGCGGCTATCCGGTGTATCTTTCCACCAAGAACACGATTCTCAAGGCATACGACGGCCAGTTCAAGGATACGTTCGCCGAAGTGTTCGAAAACGAATACAAAGACAAGTACGCCGCAGCGGGCCTGACTTATGAGCATCGTCTGATCGACGACATGGTGGCCAGCTCCCTCAAGTGGCATGGCGGCTACATTTGGGCCTGCAAGAACTATGATGGCGACGTGCAGTCCGATTCCGTGGCGCAAGGCTTCGGCTCTCTCGGCCTCATGACCTCCGTGCTCATGACCCCTGACGGCCAGACCGTCGAGGCCGAGGCCGCACACGGCACTGTGACCCGCCACTACCGCCGCTGGCAGAAGGGAGAGAAGACCTCCACCAATCCGATCGCATCGATTTTCGCTTGGACCGGCGGTCTCAAGCACCGCGCCGACTTGGATAACACTCCGGAAGTCAAGCATTTCGCCGAAACTTTGGAGAAGGTCATCGTGTCTACCGTTGAAGGCGGTCAGATGACCAAGGATCTCGCCATGCTCGTTGGTCCGGATCAGGCCTGGCTTGACACCGAAGGCTTCATGAACGCTTTGGACGAGAATCTCGCCAAGGCTCTGGCCGAATGACCTAGCCGAATAACCTTTGGCTGAACGGCCAGCAGCAGGCTCAAAAGGGCTGGATATGTATGGTTCACACGCATATCCAGCCCTTTTTGACGTCCGGATATTACAATCGGAGCTCAGCATAGGAATCATCATTCGATTTTCATGAAGGAAACGGCATGACACTGCACCGCACGACCGTGACGAAACGTCTGTTCGCACTGTTGGCATCGACCTCGCTCATCATGACCATGGGCGCCTGCTCATCCGCCAATGAAACGCAATCGCATGAAACGGACTCCCCCAGCACCGCCACTGCCACCGATGCCGGCAACGTGGTGATCTTCACCCCTTCGGACGGCATCACCATCTCCCAGCAGACGCCTCTGAGCAAATGGGAGAAGCTGGTGCCGGAAATCGTTTCATCATTGAAAGCAATGATGTCAAAGGCGCCAACATCACCGTCAAAGCGGCGCCAAGTCTCGACAAGCAAAGCCAAAGCGTGCAGGATTACGTGGTGAATCACGTCAACAGCACCAGCGACGATGCGGATTCCTCCGACAAAACCACTCTGGTAGTGGCGCCGGTGGCCGACACCACCGAATCCGACCGCCAATATGGAGACTATGTGTCGCACGCCATCACATGGAATGGGAGCTCCTCCGACGAGACGCCCAGGACTACGCCCAATCCGCGGAACGTTTGGTTTCCGCATTGCAGCTCGCTCAAAACGAGGGCATGAAAGTCGTGTTAGTGTCGAACACGCTGCAGGGTTTCACTCCGGATGTGTACGTGCCGATGACCACGGCCGAGCAGATCGGCCAGCTTCAAGCCAAACAGCTGGTCAGCAAGCTCGAGCTCGACAAAACCAGCTCCGACAATCCGAAGCATATCGAAGTGCTACTCCCCTACGATGCCGCCAATGAAAGCGGCAGCACAGCGGACGCGACTTTCGCGCAAGGCGTGTTCAAAGGCATTTGGTCAGTGCTTGGACCGTATTTCAAAGATGGGAAGGCCGTTTCCCCATCCGGCACGCTGACCTCGTCGAGCACGGAATCCGATTGGGTGTCCGTGGCGTTCGACGCGGCGAAAAGTGAGCGGGTCAAATCCACGCTCGCCGGACGTCTCGGCATGGATAAGGACACATCGCGCCATACCCGCATCGACGGCATCATCTCCTGCAATGATTATGTGGCCGGCTATGCTTCCGAAGAGCTCAACGATCTTGGATATACCGGTTCGGCGGCCGACATCAACCCATCCATCACCATTTCCGGCATCGTAGACAATATCACCGGCAAGAAAGACCTGAAAAAACAGTCCGTTCCCGATCCTGCGCAGGCGCCTGAATCCGATGACGGCGATTCCGATACGGAGGATACCAGCGATTCCCTTGACGAGCAGAACTCGCAATGGCCGATCATCACCGGTTACGGCGCCTACGTCAGCTCCATACCGAATATCGTGAACGGCAAACAGTGGATGACCGCTTTGGAAAATCGCAAGACCTTAGCATCCGACATCGCACAGACCTGCGTGCAGCTCAACACGTCGGGCAAACTTGCGAAGCTGACGTTCATCTCATCCGTCGCCATGGAAGACATGAAAGTGCCGACCATTCAGGAAGAGGCGCTTGCGGTCAGCGCCAGCAATCTGAAGAAAACGCTGATCGAACCGGGATATATCTCGCTCGCCGAAGCAGGCTTGTAGACCGGCAACAAGGTAATCCGGATTATCAGACATAGGAAATCCGACAAGAGATGGAAAAAGCTGGCCTCCGTCGAACCGCCGCGACGGAAGCCAGCTTTTTATGTTGCGGCCGGCACATTCCTACCGCCGATCATCGCATTCTACTTCTTCGGAACGTAGATGACGGTGTCGATCAGCATGCGGTAGTGATCAACCACCGCCTGACGGCGTGCCTTCATGCTCGGCGTGACCAAGCCGTTTTCTTCGGTGAACTCGTCCGGCACGATTTCGAACTTACGGATCGATTCGGCACGGGATGCGAGCTCGTTGGCTTTGTTGACGGCACGTTCCACTTCGGCGCGCACGATCGGATTGCGGGAGGCCTCCTCGAGGGATGCCGCGCATTCCGCGCCTTTCGATGCAAGCCATGCGTTCGTTTCGCCAAGATCCAACGCAATGATGGCCGCTATGAACGGCTTGCGGTCGCCGATCATCACGCATTGACTCACCACGGGCGACGTCATGATCGACGCTTCCATTTCGCATGGAGAGACGTTCTTGCCGCCGGCGGTGATGATGAGGTCCTTCTTACGTCCGACGATGGAGACGAAGCCTTCGTCGTCGATGGAACCAAGATCACCGGTATGCAGCCAGCCGTCGACAATCTGCTGCCTGGTGACGTCGGGATTGTTGTGGTAGCCGGCGCATACGGCCGGGCTCTTGATGCACAGTTCACCTTCCTCGTCGACACCCATGGCCACGCCCTGCAGAGGCAGTCCGATGGTGCCAATCTTGTATCCGGAGGTCGGATTGACGCTTGACGGAGCGCAGGTTTCGGTCATGCCATAGCCTTCCAGCAGCGGCAGTCCGACGCCATTGAAAAAATGCGCGATGGATGAATCAAGCGGAGCGCCTCCGGAAACCGCGTATTCCACATGGCCGCCGAACACGTCCATGATCGAGGAGTACACCAGCTTGTTGTACAGCGCATGCTTGAGATTCAAGACAACCGGAATGCCTTCGCCTGACTGCTGTGCGTACGACCAGTCGCGCGCCGTCTGCGTGGCACCTGCGAAAATACGTCCTTTGAGGCCGGCTCCGGCCTTTTGCGACGCCGCATTGTATATCTTTTCGAAGATACGCGGCACGGCAAGGATGAACGTCGGCTTGAACGCTTTGAAATCAGCCAGGATCGTCTTCAAGTTGCTGGATAGGCCGAGCGAGACGTTACCTGCGAAGCAGAAGAACTGCATGTAGCGTGCGAACACGTGCGCCAGTGGAAGGAACAGCAGCAGACGACGGTTCGGCTTCATCGCGATATCGGGCATGGAGCTAATGCCCGAATAGGTGATGAACACGAAATTGGAATGGGTGAGCTCAATGCCTTTTGGCGTGCCTGTGGAGCCGGAGGTGTACACGATGGTGGCGAGGTCCGATCCTTTGACTGCATGTTCGCGCTCTTGGAATTCGGCGTCGGACACGGCATGTCCGTATTCGATCATCGTGTCGATCGCGCCAAGTCCGATGACGTAGACGTCGCCAAGATTGGAGCATTCGTTTCTGATGGATTCGATCTTGTCGCGTTGCGCGTCATCTTCTGCGAACGCCATTTTGACGTTGGCGTCGTTGAAGATCATTTTGACCTGCGCGGGAGAATTCGTCTCGTATACGGGAACGGTGAGCGCTCCGATCGACATGATGGCCACGTCGAGCGCAGTCCACTGCCAGCAGGTGTGAGAGATGATGGACACCGATTCGCCGGGCATGATGCCTTGGGCGATCAGGCCTTTGGCGATGGCGATGACCTTGGCACGGAATTCGGTGGCGCTGAACGACGACCACTCGCCATGCTCGTTCTTGTATTCGACCAATGAATCGTTCGGAGTGCGGTTCGCTCGTTCATCAAGCACCGAGAAAATGTTCTTATCCGTGTCGATCTGCTGTTCCAAAGGCCGCGTGTATTCCTTGTACATGGCATTTCTCCCCTGCGTAATCGTCGTACATGTAGCATCATAGCCTGAGAGCTTCACTTTTTTCGACGAGGCCACGACGTATGGACAAAATCAATGGTTCTGTCGACCCCTGTTTCACAGGCCTTTCAATCCGATTCTCACCGTACGGGTTTTGCTTTCCGGATTGGTGTATTGCCGTCCTTCCGATTTTATCCCCCAATGCAGGCACCGCTCGTCGCAATGGTCGGATTCGCCCTCCACACGCGCGAAACGCTCCCCTTGCGCAACATGTGCGCCGACATCGCGTTCCGCAATGGCGGGTTCGAACGTCGAGGTCAGGCCGGAAAGGTCGCCTCCATGCCGGATGGTGACCACGGCTTTGCCTCCCACGTTGCCGCTGAAGGCGATCACGCCGTCCGCGGGCGCGACGATGGCTTCCTGAGGGTCCGCAAGCAGGTCGACACCCCGATGGCCTGGAAGCCACTGTTGTTTCGGCGCATCGTACTTGCCGACCACCTGCGCGCCGTTCAGCGGCCATCGCATCAGGACGGCGCAGGAACCGGACGCGGTCGCCGCATTCGTTTTCGCATACGTCGGTTCGGCCGACCATAGGCAGCACACGAGCAGCATGACACACGCCAGAGCGCATACGACCATGGTTTGGCGCAACTGCTGGCGGATGCGCTTCTTTTCCTCCTGTGCGATTCTGTTCCGTCGGATTCGCCTGCGATATTCACGTTCGTCCATGATGGCTCCTTCACGTTGCTGTGTTTGCGCCGTTGCGTTGTGCTGTGGTAAATCGCCAGCATGACAGTGTGAAGTTGTGCTTGTCCAGCTGAAACGGCCCTGTGGTCGGAGGATGAGTTATCCACAGGCTCCGGGCGTGTCTCGGCATACGATGGAACGTATGAGCGATAACACGTCACAGCGCAAAGCGTTGCAGCAACTGGAAAGCGAGTCCGATTACGATCGGATCACCTACTATCAGAAGCCTTTTATGGTGCTGTGGGCGGCCGTGCAGGAAGCGTCAAGCGAATTGCAGGACGATTACGCGCTCTCCCCCGAACTGGCGCAGTTGTGGGTTGCCGAGCAGATCCGCAAGGTGTCGGACTCGCTGGTGGACCGTCTTGCGGAAACGGCTTTGGCGCACGGCGAGTCGAAATCGAATGTGGCGCGCGCGGCCGGAGCAAGTCCCGCCAACGCGTTGCGGCGCTTTCCTCGGCTCAAGACCGATGGACCGCACGAGCGCACGCTGATCGACGACGTGCTTGATTCGTTAGAGTAACAAAAAGCCCTTGATTTCCAAGGGCTTTCATGTGGCTCCTGCGACTGGGCTTGAACCAGTGACCGTCCGATTAACAGTCGGATGCTCTGCCAACTGAGCTACGCAGGAATATTCTCCTGTTCTAAGCTTCTCCCCGACGAAAATCAGGAAAAACCTAAAAACGCGCTCCTGCGACTGGGCTTGAACCAGTGACCGTCCGATTAACAGTCGGATGCTCTGCCAACTGAGCTACGCAGGAATGTGCTTCCTGTACGGAATTGCTTCCGTGCACAAGTCACATATATTACACAAATCCTTTGTCTTCGCAAATCGAGTGTCGCACAGCGTGTCGCGACATCACCATTCGAGTTCCGCGATGTCCATCGGATGCTCGTTGACGTCGACGGCGGTGACCTTGCCATCATGCATGCGGATCACACGGTCCGCGATCGGCGCGATCGCGGAATTATGGGTCACGATCACCACGGTGGCGCCTTTCTTACGGCTCATGTCCTGCAGAATCTGCAGGACCTGCTTGCCGGTGTTGTAGTCCAACGCGCCGGTCGGCTCGTCGCACAGCAGGATCTTCGGATTCTTCGCCACAGCTCGGGCGATGGCCACACGCTGCTGTTCACCGCCGGAAAGCTGCGCGGGAAAATTGTCGACACGATCGCCGAGACCGACGTCTTCCAACACTTTGACGGCATCCTGAGCATCGGAAACGATCTGCGAGGCGAGCTCGACGTTTTCCTTCGCGGTCAAATTCGCCACAAGATTGTAGAACTGGAACACGAAACCGATGTCCGTCCTGCGATAAGCCGTCAGCTGTTTCGAGGAATAGTTGGAAATGTCGCGTCCGTCGATGACCACGCTGCCTTCTGAATTCGTGTCCATGCCACCCAAAATGTTGAGCACCGTCGACTTGCCCGCGCCCGACGCGCCCAGAATGATGGCCAGTTCGCCTTTTTCGATGCCGAAGCTCACATCATCGTTCGCGGTGATGGTGGTGGAACCCATTTGGTAACGCTTGTAACTATGCTGCATTTCGATATATGCCATTTTGGTCTCCATTCCACGCCGAAAAATCCTTGACTCCCAATATTACGACTACAGTAGGGATTGTTGCTCATAGACGACGAGGAAGGGAACGTTATGGACATCGCCGACGACGCCGACCGTTTGCAAACACTGCTGTACAGCGCTTACGATTCCGATACCGTGCGCGAGATGGAACGTCCGCTGCTTGACGACGGCGTGCCGCTGATGCGCATGGCCGCCTCGGCTGCGGCCCATGTGACCATGACACTGCTCGATGATGAGGACCTCGCCGTCGAGGACGCGCGGGTAGCCCTCCTTGTAGGGGCGGGAGATAATGGCGGCGACGGTCTATACGCCGGCGCGGAACTGGCGAACGAAGGCGCGCATGTCACCGCGATCGCCGTGGGACGTTCCCTGCACGAGGAGGCGTTCGGCGCGTTCGTGCATGCCGGAGGCCGTGTTCTCGTACTTGATCCCGCCGCCGAAATCCCAGGATGCACCACGGGTTTTTCCGCGGGAGAGGCCGGAGAACGACTGCAGGCCGCCGTTGAATACGTTCAGGGCTCCCATGTGATCATCGACGCGATGACCGGAATCGGCGTAAGCGGCGCATTGCGTGGCATCGCAGGCGCCATCGCTTCCTCCTTGGGATTCGATGGCGAACTTCCCGACAGGCCCGCCCTGCCGAACAACGAGCCTTCCTCCGCCCTGCCGCTCGTCGTGGCGATCGACACGCCGTCCGGCGTTGGCGTAAATGACGGTTCGCTTCCAGGACCGTACATTCCTGCTGATGTTACGGTAACATTCGGCGCGATGAAGCCGTGCGCGATGGTGCCACCCGCCTCATACGCATGCGGCCGCCTCACTTTGGTCGATTTCGGTTTCGACATTGATGATTGCGTCCCCGCGGCCGAAATGACGGACGGCGATTTCGTAACGGATTCGATTCGCCTTCCGCAACTTTCGGACGGCAAGTATTCGCGTGGAGTGGTCGGATTGGTGACCGGCTCCGCCCGTTACCCCGGTGCAGCCGTATTGTCGGCCACGGCGGCGGCGCGCGCCAACACTGGCATGGTGCGCTATCTCGGCCCGCAACGAGCGCAGGACATGGTGCTTTCCTCGTTGCCCGAGGCGGTGATCGGCAAGGGCCGCGTCCAATCATGGGTGGTTGGTTCCGGCGTTCCCACGGGTGACGACGAAGCCGCCGACACCGACATTCAACGCGAAACCATAACCGCGTTGTTGAAGCATTACGCACTGCAGGAAAAAACCGACTCCAATGACGACGCCAGGAATGAAAGCGCCCTGGGCATGCCGCCGATCGTGGTAGACGCCGGAGCTTTGGACCTGCTGCCAGGCAAAGTGCCGGCTCAAGTGGTTGTCACCCCGCACGTCGGGGAGCTGGCCCGCATGTTGACTCGGCTAGACGGAAACGAAGCCAGCGTCGACAAAGTGCGCTCGCAGCCGCTCGCCTGCGCCCGCAGGGTCCATGAGCTGACCGGCGCGACCGTATTGTTGAAGGGCGCGGTGACCATGGTGGTCGGCACGGACGGCGAAGGCAACGAGCGGGTGATTCTTTCCGGACGCGCGCCGGCGTGGATGTCCACCGCAGGATCGGGCGATGTGCTTGCCGGCATGTTGGGCGCCCTGCTCGCGCAACAGGACGACATGCTTGCCGAGGATCCGGCATTAGTTCCCGAAGTCGTGGCGGCCGGAGCCTACATACATGGTCTTGCGGGCTCGATCGCATCGCGATCCGAACAGCGTGGATGGCATCGTCCGCAGATCTATGGGCATTCCAAAAAGCAGCATTTCGGGGAAATCGGCCATCCGATCATCGCGAGCGATATTATCGGCGGCATTCAGCCGGCATTTTTTGCAATTACTTTAATTGCAAAACAAATTTACCGAACACCAGCCCCAACATCGGTGGCTTTGCGCTACACTAACGTTGCCAATCCGTATTTTGCAGGAAGGATTTTCATGACCTCCCCCAGTGCCAACGTCACCGATGTGGTCTTTGATTTTTGCGGCGTGCTTATCGACTGGCAGACGCGCGCATGCCTTGAAGGCAGGTACCCCCAAGTGGTTGTAGACCGTATTTGCGCGGATAATGATCCGTGCGGCTTCTACGATTATGAGGATCGCATGGACCATGGCGAGGATTTCGAAGCCATTTATCCCGACGTGGTACGTGAACAGGGCGAAGAGATCGCCGAGATTTTCCGCGATTACATCGAACGTTACGGCGATGCGCTCCCCCGCATGATTCCGGATATGGAACAGCTGCTTCGTGATTTGAAGGCTGCAGGCTACGGCGTGTGGGGGTTGACGAATTGGTCGCATGAGACGTTCCATTTCGCATTCGAACGTTTCCCGCAGCTCGGCGAGCTGCTGCAGGGCACGGTGGTGTCCGGCGTAGAGAAGATGCACAAGCCGAATGCCGACATCTACGAACTGGCGCTGAGCCGTTTCAATCTCAGGCCGGAATCCAGCGTGTTCTTCGACGACACCGCGAAGAACGTCACTGGCGCACAGGCCGTGGGCATGCACGCGTTCCGCTTCACTAACGCCGGTCAGGCTCGCCGCGATCTGAAATCTTTGGGCATGGATTTCTGACTTTTTCAAAACGAACACTTGAATTAACAAAGGGTGCGGATCGCACGCATGTGAACCGCACCCCGATTGTTGGACTGAAGAAATTCAGATTCGATTCCTTCACTGTTTGCAATTGGTTCTCCTGAGTCCGTTCATTAAACTTTCCCAGATTGCCAACGGCGTTTGTCAACGTTGATTTGTGTTCTGTGTCAAGGCGACGGTATCTAGCGTCGCTATGACGTTACTTCAGTTTTGCCGCGAACCGCGACTGCGGCGGAACAACAGGTAGCTGTATACATAAGGAACGAGCGCTGCACCAACCGCTATCGTCACAATAATTGCGACCATGAGCATGTCGCCACAGGCACGACGAGCTGACAACACCGCCACAATCAACAGCACTCCCAACACCATAGAAAGAGATCGCCACCACACGCTGCGTACGCTTCCAATTCGTTCTCGTCGACCCAGAGCCCCAAGGCGTTCTGAATGCCCGAAAAGTGTAAATTCGTGCGCATGCGCG
>ENA-OQJR01000086-OQJR01000086.1-human-gut-metagenome-genome-assembly--contig:-NODE-86-length-24617-cov-2.722131_pt1 | contig 24617 bp, 35 predicted proteins | sample MGYA00242614_ERZ504781 | MGnify/ENA primary metagenome ERZ504781 (study PRJEB26092, sample SAMD00036365) | human gut metagenome | host: Homo sapiens | study: EMG produced TPA metagenomics assembly of...
CTCGTAGGGGCTCTCCACGCTCTGCAGATACGGCACATCGGTGCCCCATGCGTCCCGGCTGGAGCAGGTGCCGTACACGCCGGTCTGGGTGTTATAGCCCGCACTGGCCGACCACACGGCGTCGCAGACGCTGCCGTTATAGGTGAGCACCTCGTTCTTCACCGGCTCCACCGCCCTGCGGATGGCTTCCCGTGCCGAGGACGGGATCTGATCCACCGGAGTGTAGATGAGCGCATTGGAAGAGGAGCCGTACTGCTTGTGGTATTCCAGATAGGAATGGATGGCCACCGCCTGTGCCTTCCACGCCTGCTGGGCGGCGCTGGCGCTGACATAGCTGCCAATGGAGCCAAGCTCCGTGTAGGTAATGCCCACAAGGCAGTCCACAAGGTTCAGCGTAACATTGCGCTGCAGGCCTTTTCCCTTGATGTTGAGGTAAGGCATGGTGATGGTGTCACTGGTGCCAAAGAGCCATGCAAGGCAGTTTTCCTCCTCGGCAGGGATCAGGGTCGTGTCCGCGCCGCCCATAGTGGTGGCTGCCGAAGCCGCCGGGGCCAGCACGCAAACGCACAGCGCTGCTGCCAGCACAAACGCCGCCGCGCGGCGCACAAACCGATGCAGATGTTTCAAAAGTGATCTCCTCCTGTTTTTTGCAGATTTCTGACTGTATTTTTTACAGTGTAACACAGCCTGCGCCTGCGGGCAAGGACTGGACTTTCGTTTTCACATCTGGACAAAGAAGAAACCGGAGGGCCTTTCCCGTTCGGGCAGCTCTCCGGTCTGATTTATAAGGTCTCCGACCGACGACGCATGGCATCGTCGATCTCGTTCTCGATCTCCCGCAGGCAGTCCAGCAGCACCGGATTGAACGCCCCGGCCTCGCCGGTGCAAAGCATCTGCACTGCAGCCGCGCAGGGTACCGGCGGCTGGCTTCCGCTGCCAGTGGTCAGCGTTTCGTAGGCATCCGCAAGGCCGACCACCTGTGCCGCAATGGGGATCTGTTCGCCAACCAGCTGGTCCGGGTAGCCGCTGCCGTCGTACCGTTCGTGGTGCCAGCGGCAGATCTGATAGGCTACCCGCACAAAATCTTCGTCGCGGTAGGCATCCAGCTCTTCCAGCATCCGTGCACCCAGCAGGGTATGCTGGCGCATGGTTTCTTCATCCTCCGGCGTGCGCGGCTCTGGGCTGTTCAGGACCTGCTCCCCGATCTCCATTTTGCCAATGTCGTGCAGCACCGAGGCCATGCTGATGGTACGGCGCATCTCCTGCGTCAGGGGGTAAGTCTCGGTCTTTTGCACCAGATGGTCCAGCAGCATTCCGGTCAGGGTGCTGATGTGCTGCACATGGGTGCGGCTCTCGCCGTTGCGTCGCTCCACCACCCGGCTCAGAATGCCGATCATCATTTGGCTGCGCTTTTCCTTTTGCGACACCTGATCCGCCACCATGGCGCTCAGGCGGCGCTGCTTTGCATACATGCGGATGGTGTTGGTAATGCGCTGATACACCACCCTTGCATCAAAGGGGCGACTGATATAATCGGACGCACCCAGATCAAAGGCGCGGCGCACCGTGTCCACATTGTCCTCGCTGGAGATCATGATGACCGGGATCTCTTCCAGCATTCCGCGCTGGCTCATGGCTTCCAGCACGGTAAAGCCGTCAATGCCGGTCATGTGGATATCCAGCAGCACAACGGAGATGCCGGTGGGGTTCTGTTCCAGCAGGCGCAGGCAGTCCTCGCCGGAAGCCGCTTCGGCAGTGTCGAACTGGCTGTTCAGCATCTGGCTGAGCAGCATCCGGTTCATGGCCGAGTCGTCCACAATGAGCACACTCTGGCGGCTGTGGGTGGGCTGCAGGGCGTGCGGCTCCGGCTGACGCTCGGTGATCACGGTGTTTTTCTGGATGCGTGCATAGTGCATCAGCCGTTCCGCGTGCTGCACCGCATCGTCCACATTTTCGTCGTCGATCCACACGCCGCCAATGCTGGCCGACATGCGGATGCGGGAGTAGCCCGGCACGCTGGCCGCCTGCAGCTGCAGACGGATCTGTTCCAGACGCGGGCTGAGCTGTTCCTGCCGGATGTCCGGCAGCAGCAAAAGCAGCCTGCCGCCGTCGTAGCGGATCAGGCGGTCTTTTTCCGAAAGGCCGCGCCGGATGGTGCTTACCGCCGTTTCCAGCACGCTGTTGCCCGCACCGGAGCCGTAAACATCGTTGGAGAACTTCAGATCGTCCATATCCAGCATCGCCACACCGGCGGTAATGCTGCGGTAGCGGTAGTTCTCATCATAATAGGTGCGGTTGTAGGCACCGGTCAGCGGGTCGCGGTAGCGCTTTTCCCGCTCGTCGGTAATGCTGTTGAGCAGCCGCTCACCGTTTTCCGGGTCCAACAGAACGCTGCGGTCGATCTTGCGGGTCAGCTCCAGCACACAGAGTTGGCCATCCACCTGCACACAGCTGGCCGTGATCTCGTACAGTTCCTGCCCAAAGTATTCCAGCCTTGTTTTCCGGGTGTTCTTTTCCAGCGCCTGTCTTGCCACGCAGTTTTCACACGGACGGCTGCGCCGCCACTGGGCATAGCAGGGCGCGCTGCCCTTTTTGCCGCCCTGCACCTCGTCCGCCTTCATCAGGCGCACTGTCATGAACACCTTGCGGAGCTGGCGCATTTCCTCTTCCATCTGCTGGCGTGTTCTGTCTTTTTTGCTCATCATCGCATATCCCCCGCTGCAAAACCGCGCGTTTTGGGCCGCACGGCATTCCTTCACGAATAACATTATACTATTTTTTACCAGAATACGTCAATCTTCACCCCTTGCAGCCTGCGGTGCGGAATGTGTCGTTTTGATCCTGTAAAATCAACGTAAGCTCTTTATTTTTGCCAAATTTCCTCATCAGACACCGTACTGTGCCGCACAAAGCGACGCAAATTGGGGAGTGCAGTTTTCCGGCCGTCTGCTGCCCGCTCTGCCCGGGAACAGTCCACGTGTTTCTGCCGGAAACTCAGTCTTGATTTTGTGCGCAGAATCCGCTATAATAGTAACGTTCTTTTGAATTGCATATCAGCCGGTGTGTCGGAATGGCAGACGAGGGGGACTCAAAATCCCCTTCGTGATTTTCCGTGTCTGTGCGAGAAATTCACGAGTGTACGTTGGGTTTTGAGGGTTTGTCGGAGCGAGATTTCTTACATCCCTCCTGAACATCCCTCCAATCTCCAGAAACCGGTACTAATGTCCCAAAATTGAATATAAGCCGATGTGGCGGAATGGCAGACGCAAACGACTCAAAATCGTTCGGGAAACCATGTGGGTTCGAGTCCCACCATCGGCACTTCATCATAAAACAGCTTAGGAACGAAAGATTTTAGGCTGTTTTTCTTTTTTGCCCATTTTTTATACTTTGGCGTTTTCTGGGAAGATATTGACGATTGCATTCGCCGAAGATACCTTACTGGAGAAATCCAGATGTGTATAAATGTTGCTTGTCGTGCTGATGTCGCTGTGCCCCAGCCACTCCTGAATCTCCTTCAGGCTCACGCCATTGGCATAGAGCAGACTGGCGCAGCTATGGCGCAGATCGTGAAAGCGGATACGCTTCATCTGGTGTGCGACCAGAAAATCCGGGAAATGTTGGCTCAGGAAATCGGGCCGAATCCGTTTTCCCATCGGGTCTACATAGATATAGTCAAGATAATCGGTGCAATAGCTTTTGCCGCAGACCTTCCGATTCTGCTCCTGCTCCTTTTTCATTTTATTGAGCATCTGCTCACAGGCAGGGATTAGGGGAAGTGTCCGGCAGCTCGACTTTGTTTTTGTCTTATCTCGTGCGATTTCTGTTTAGCGTTCCGTTGACCTTTGCGGTCACAACCGTATGCTGAATGCTGATTTTCTGTTTTCAAAGTCAATGGCATCCCATTTCAAGCCAACAACTTCACTGCGCCGCAGGCCGTAGAATGCAGCCATGATAACGCCAAACTCCGAAGGGTCACCTTGAATCGCTTTGAAAAGCTGCTCCAGTTCTTCACCGCTGTAAATCTCCGACTTGAACTTTTCCTTACGAGGACGTTCAACGCGATCTGCCGGGTTGGAACGGATCATGCCGATTTGAAAAGCGTACTGCAAGCATTTGCGGATGTTGGCGTGATAGTGAATGACGGTGTTTGCCGTAAGGCCACGATCCAACTCATGCTGGTAGAAGTCTTGGATGTATTTGGGATGCTGTTCCATATCCTGCAATGTATAGTGGAGCGGTTCAAAATATGGGACGATCTTGTGAACGATTGCTCTTTCATAGCTGGTATAGGTTGTGATTTCCACTCGTGACTTCATCATTTTCAACCAGTCCGTGATGAAGTCGGTGAAAAGTACCGGGGAGTTATCAAGGCAGGGGTCAACTTCTTTGATGGGGCTGACCTTCAGCCAATTATTGTCAACGGCATATTGTAGGGCATCGGTCAACTCCTTGTGCCAATCCAGAAGCTGCTGTACACTGGCCTCCTCCTGCTGACGCTCATAGCGGAAGAACGTTTCCAGATCGCGCGGAGAGAGTGCTTTCAAAGACAGCCGCTTCTTTTCAAAGTATGGGACAACTACTCTTCCCAGATCATAAGCATATCTGCCATAGGTTTCGGGCGGAAGGTTCATCACGCTTTCCCGAAGCCAGCGGTTCAGATATTCCGATACCGGCAGGTCGGAAACCTGTTGCATCGTTTCAGGGTTAAACTCTTTTTGTGTTTTACGCAACAGAGATTCAGCTCTTTTTTTGTTCCTTTAACAGGTAAGTCCTGTGCTGATGGATTTGGTTCTGCGCTTTCCATCTGTGTCTTTCCAGCTCAGAATCATCTGATACATACCGTTTTGTTCTCTTAAATGTCCGGCCACATTTGTCATAGTTATGCTCCTTTCTGTTCGCAGCCAAACGTCCTTTGCTTAGGCATCATAAGTTTAGAAGATTCTGGAGTGTTTTGCAAGGATGGCACAAGGGAGTTTGAAAGGTGCATCCCTCCAAGTTGCCGATCCTGATCGAGCAGGTACTCTACCACGCAGAGTTTTGGTATCTTATAGCTGCGTCCTACACGCGCCGAGTGGATCTTATTCTGCTTGACCAACAGATACGCATTCTTCCGGCAGATGCCAAGCATTTCCTGAAGATGCTCCACCGTCACCACATCCGGGTAGTCCTTGAACATCGTCAGATACCTCTCCGTCTTTCGGTCAGGCTCTTCCTGAATCAAAGTGCAGGCTGCGATCTCGCTCATTCCTGTCCTCTCTTTCTAGTTCAATATGTCGATTATTCAGCAGAAAATACTATATGTAAAGTGTGATGGTCTTTTTCGGGGACCATCTCACTTGCCAAAGGAGATATTTGAGCTTAGAACTTCATCGGCAGTGCGTCTTTCCTGCACTTGCCGTTGTAGGTGGTGTAGATGGGGTAAACGTACCGCCGCCAGCCCGGAAGCTTGGCGGGGTTATCCCGGCTGACACGGTAGAGCTCCATGGGATGGACGCCGCTCAGCGCACGGACAAGCCGCTCCTCGCTGTACTGCCCATGATACAGCTGCACAAAGTACATCACGCCCCGCAGGACAGCCGCCCGGAAGGAATCCGGTCTGCCCTCCCACGCTTCCACGATGTGCCGCAGGGCTTCGCAGTAGATTTCTTCGCCCAGCTGGTCGTACAGCTTCAGCGCCGTGCCCACGCAGCTTATGCGGTAGTCACTCAGCTGCATACTGTCGTAGTTGAGGGAAAGCCCCACCCGGTTGGTGGCTGCGACAAACGCCTTAGAAGGTGCATCGCCGCCCACCACCTTGGCGCGCAGCTTGATGCCCGCCGACAGGGGTGCGGCGTGACCGTTCTGCTCCGCAAAGAGCAGGGCTTCCTGCTCCATCGTCAGTCCGGTGTAGACCTTGCAGAGGATCGGGCGGTCCGCGCCACCGTTGAGGAGGATGCAGCCCTCGATGGTGTGCTGCCCGTCCATCACATAGTATCTGCCGTTGCGGAAGCTGACCTTCGGCTCGTTAACGATGTACTCATTGAAGTCTCTGGCGATCAGCTCCACCCGCTTGCGCTCCACGCCCCGCTGGTAGATCTCGCGGGGATAGATCAGCTTGCTGCTGTGGATGACCGAAAGCTGGTACGGCGGGTTGATACCAATGAAAGTATTGTTTTCGTTCAGGCGCATCGCATTTCCTCCTTGATTCTCCAAATGTACTTCTCGGCTTCCTCTAAGATCTCAGCCACCTGCTGCTTACGCTTCGGGCTGGTGAGCAGGCTGGGATTGAAGGTGAAGCTGTATTCCAACCGCTGGATCATGGCATGAACCGCGGATTGCAACTCGGTGTACAGCATCATTTCCTCGATGCTTCCGGCGTTCTCAAAGGACGACCGGATGGGCGTATAGGGGTAGATAGGCGGTTTGCCATCCACCACCTCAGGCGGCGCGTAAAGCGCCGTAGAGCGCCGGATAGGCTCCATCTGCTGGATGCTGCCCATGGGGTTCAGCGCAAGGCTGATACGCACTGCATCATCCACCCTGCGCATCTCCTCCGGGGTCAGATGCCCCAGATACTTCAGCGCCCGGCTCTTGTCGATGGTGAAGATCTGCTCTGCCTGCACAACGGACGGCATATTCAACCCTGCGTTTTCCAACAGGCAGTGGGTCGGCTGGTTTACTTTCTTTTCCGCCTTGCTTGTCATGGTCGCAACGATCAGGGTCGGAGAGTGATAGTTGCCCACGTCATTCTGAAGAATGACCGCCGGACGGTCACCGCACTGTTCCGAACCGGTGCTCGCCCCGAAATGGGTGAAGAAGATGTCTCCGCGTTGGAATTTCCAGTTTTGCTGCAAAATTGTACCTCCATGTTGTTATGTGCAAAGCCCGCTGCCGGATGTTCCGCAACGAGCTTCGTTCAAGGTATGGTGGTATGGTTGGGTCAGCGGTGCATGACCACATAATCATAGCCGCGCCGCATCTGGCAGACGGTGCATGTGTCCATGCTCCGGTCTGGGCTGGGTACAAGCGCGATTTTGAAAGCCTTTGCATCCACAAAGTGCCGCAGACAGGTACCGCAGAGAGTTCGGATGGACTTGACCATCTCAGGGGTCAGCTCCATCTCCTCGTAGATCTCCTGCTCGCGCACCGTGGGGTTCAACTCGTCCATAAAAGTGTCCTCCTATGTATCAAAAGTGAATATTCGGATAAAGAATAAATAAGAGTACGTAAAAAAACGGGAACTGCCGGATGCGTGGAACGTACCCGACAGTTCCCGGATCAATATGATTAAAGGTCTCGCATATTCGCCCTCGGCTCCCTGCGAGTGGGGCATGAACATCTGGCAGCGGACTTGTACCGCTTCATTGGCATTTCAGCCACCCCGTCTGCTTTGTGACCGGGCCGCGAATTACGGAAGTATCATTATCGGAGTACCAGATGACGGAACTATTCAGTTTTCAAGGTCCCTGAGGTCGGACGTTTCGCCCTGCGGCAGGTGCCGCTTGGGAAATTGTCCTCTCACTTGGTAGCCGACGAGAAAGGTCAATTCGTAGCATTGAAATTGAAGTTTTTCAAAAATTTAGTAATTCTCTTGATTTTGATACTAATAGTGGGCCGAGATACGCCGTAGACTTTAGAAATTTCAGTGATGTCGTATCCCTCGTAAGCGTACATGGTGATGATTTCCAAATCTTCGGTTTTCAAAGTTTCGAGTGCAGTAAGCAACTGCTCGTTCTCAATCTCACCAATCCATGCAAAACGGCTTTTAGTTTCGTGGTAAGTATCTGTCACGGTAATCGCATCCTGATAGCGTAGCATCAAAGGCGACGCTTCTTCCTCAGAGCTTTCATACGCAGGAGCGGTGAATTCCTGCGTCCGCTCGATAAAGGTACGCTCCGAATTGAATTGCTGACGGTCATAATCGTACATCTTCTGGATGGCCTCTTTCGTCATTCCCGCAGCTGCGTACTCGATGCGCAACTTTTCCCAGTGTGCTTCAAACTTCTTCAACTCATAGCCTTTATTAAAAGACATCGTAAACCTCCAAATTTTCGATAAGTCGTAAAAAGTCGAAAATTTGGAAGGCTACGGATATTTCGCCGCTTGGGGCATCCATGAAAAACGGACAAACATAAAGCCTGCTCCTTTTTACGGGAGCAGGCTACCTGAAGGCTAAAAAAATAGCCGGACAACCAACTAACAGAGCGGTTCTAAAGCAGAATCACTCTATCAGCTGTTGCCCGGCTATTTGGTGCGCGTTTCATACATTGCCTTGCGGCAATGGCCCGTTGCTCGGTGACGAACAGTCCATATTCAGGGTGCAATGCACCCGATTTTTGAAATTGTGGTTTGTCTAAAAAAGTCAGCGTCTGCGGTAGGCTAAGTCAACTGTTGCTATGTTACCGCACTTGAGGCACTTTATGCTGATAGAGCCTGAACAGCTCTCGTTTTTTTGGTAGAGCTTGTGTCCGCAAACCGGACAAAACCTCCAGCCAATGCTGAATTGTGCCTGCTGTATATTGTTCAGCGGTTTACTCTTAAAAGAGCGATTATTTGACCAAGTCATATTATTCTCCAAATCGAATGACGTCCAATGGATGGCAGTGGATGGGTTTTCCGTTGATGACCTGCATCTGCTGTAATCTGATCCTGATCGCAGACCACGATACCCCGATCCGTGCAGCCATCTCCAGAATTCTTTCATAGTTCGGGTCCGATGCGGATTTGTACAGGATTCCATTTGGCAGGCACAGCGCTGCACGTTCTATTTCGGCGTTGACCAGAAATGTTGGCATCAGCAGCTCCGCTGCAAGGGTATTCGCCTGCCATTCTTCCCATGAGGGCTGTCCGTTTCGTTCCCGATAGGCAATGTGCCCACGGCACTTGACTGCTTTTCCGTAGTCGTTCGGAAACAGGTCAGCCAGTATATGGTGCGCCGCTTCATGCGCTATCGTGAAATTCCGGCATCCGGTGCAGCTGTCTGACGCAAGGGCGGAATCGATTACAACGTCCTTCGGCATGAACACCTCCACAAGCTTTGTCCCGTCCCCCAAGGTTACGGTAAAACCGCATTTCTGGAAAACAGTCAGTCCTAGAATACTTCCATCGCTGCATAGCGGCAGCATTTTCACATTCAGCCCAAGAACAGAACTTGCGAGCCGTTCAGGGTCAATGGGTTCTGGGTCATCTTTACTGATCCCGAAACGGGTATAGTACTGGTCGATATACTTACCCGCTATGTGCGAAAGATCTGCGCGGGATAAGTATCTTGCCATTACGAAGCACAGTTTTCCGGCACGGAGCAGTAGGCTTCCACGAACCACTTGCCCCGTTCAAGCCAAAGATTCCGCTTCTGACCGCAGATCAGGCAGGTGAAGCAGTGACCTTTTCCGCCTAGGCGTGATGTCCCATGTTTGACTGCCAAGACACGATCAATTCCATAAGTGTGAGCCTTGTCATAGTTTATGGCAAGAGGGCGGATCTTACCGTCAGGAGTAAAACGAACATCCACTTCGACGTATCTTTTCTCACGGCGAAGGTTGTAATCACCACACATCAGAATTCCTCCTTTTTGCGGATTTATCAAAACACGGCGTGCATTACTTGCGAATCATACTGCGTGCCACGAGCTGTTTTTCGTTCAACAGCGGAACGGACACTGTATGTTTTTTCCACTCATCCATAGAGCAGGTCACTGCTTTGCACAGACGGCATTTTGTCCAGCCACCGGTTTCATCAAGATCCACATCATAATTCATGGTTCCGCACATTGGACATCTTACATTTTCTTTTCTCATAGTATCACCTCGCAAAAAAAACGCCAAACAAACACAATCCCATGCGAAAATAACACCAAAAGGCTGTTATTTGTGGATTTGGTTTGATTATACACCCACTTTATGGAGATGTCAATTACGCATTTGTCGCCATTTTAGAGATTTTCTGTTGATTTCTTATATTTTCTATACTATAATAGAGCTACCGGATCACAAAGGAGTGTTCTTGTTATGAAAAAGAAAACCACGCTCACCAAAATGCACATAGCCCCATCCACAGTGCGCTATGATGCAGTCGCTGCGAGGGATAGCAATGAGGTTGGTCAGATTCTCGCAGGCACACGAAAAAGGAATGGCTATTCACTTGTAGCTTTCTCTGAACTTCTCCGTCACTATGGCGTCGATGTCAGTGATAAAGGAATCAGCAAATGGGAAAAAGGCTATACCACTCCTAGCATCTACCAACTAGTTGCAATCTGCTACGCATTGAACATCAAGGAGGGTCCTTCCTACTTTACAAAGAACTTTCAGAAACCCGCCCTTCTAAATGACATCGGGCAAAAAAAAGTCGCTGAGTACGAAATGGACTTGATTGCATCCCGGCGCTACCAGCCAGACGCAGAAGAGCCCGCGGAAATCGACTACATAATGATGCCTGTATCAGAGTTGCCAGTATCGGCAGGTCTAGGAGCTTTTCTTGAGGGTGAAATGTTCCAGCAGATACAAGTGCCTGCCAGTAGCGTTCCGGCTGGTGCCGAGTTCGGGATATATGTTAGCGGTGATAGTATGGAGCCACGCTATCATAACGGACAGATTGTATGGGTGAAGCGCTGCGAAGAACTTGAGTGCGGGGATATCGGGATATTCGTATATGATGACTGTGGATATCTGAAAAAATACGATGAACATACCCCAGACAAATCCCAAGCAGAGTTCCTTACCGACAGCTATGGCGTGGTGCATAACCAACCGGTTTTGGTTTCTCTTAACACCAAATATTCGCCGATCCTTATATCTCCAGAGCAAAGATTCGAGGTTGTTGGAAAAGTTTTGAACTAAAAAGATGGGAGGAGTTTTTGTGGATACGATCAAGCGTGTTCAGGATTTGATGCAAGTGCGTGATATGAATCTATGTGTATTGGCAAAGAAATGCGGAATATCGTACTCCACGATTCAAACCACCGCCCGTCGGGGAGGGCAGTTAAGCGTAGAGACGATTGAAAGAATTTGTCAGGGTTTAGGAATTACATTAAAAGACTTCTTCGATTCCTCCTACCTGTAAATATAGGGGCAGCAAAAAAGCCGTTCGCCACGCTGGAAAATCTGCGTGGTGAACGGCTTTAATACTGCTTCTATTTATCCTTTGGTAATCTCCAGATAAACACTAATCTCCATGATTGTTACCATTGAAGGAATACATTTGCGACGATCTTCGGGCATACCGAATAAGATTTGCATTGGCAGTTGAAGACGGCTCATGTTACCTATTGCAATTCTGACTATTTGGAAATATACTTGCAAGTATCAAATTATTTCACTTTATGGGAGGAAATTATTATGGCAAGACCCAAGGGAAGCAAGAATAAGGCTCGTACTGTAAAGGCCAGCGTTGATTATGTAGCAGTCATTGCAGAAAAGGCCGCAAAAAAAGAGAAAATCGAATCTGAGGTTGCTACGTTGACTGCAAATCTCGATGATCTGAAGACGCAGCTGAAAGCCAAGAAAGCAGAATTGAAAGCCGCCACCAAGGAACTTGCCAAAGCCGAAAACAAAAAAGCTGCCGCCGAAGCAAAAGCAGCAGAAGAAGCAAAGAAGGGCGAAGCAGAAGATGTGCTGAAGAAGCTGCTTGCCAGCGGTATGACGGCTGAAGAAATCCTTGCAAAGCTCCAGTAATGCAATATGATGAACTGGACAAGCTGCTGAAGTAAAGGAAGGGGCTGTTGCACAAGGATAAAACCGGTGTAACAGCCTCTTTTTCATTCATGCTGCAATTTTTTCAGCTTTTCAAACGTATCTAAATTAAAGTGGCATATCATCTTCCTATTTCACAAATCCTTGCCGTTTTCAGACAGGAGGTTGCTTTTATGAAAGTATCTGCCGACTATCGTATGCTCGCTCTCGATGCCCTGCGCGGAAAATGGAAAACTGCTGTTTTGACAGGTATTGCCGCCAGTGCGCTCGGTGCTACCATTGTGAGCAGTTCCAACAGTGCCGTTTCCAATTCCAATCAGGCAAAGGACATTCATTTTGACCTGTTCGCCCAGCCAAACGGCGGTCGGCTGCTTGCTGTTCTGCTTGCCGGCATTGTTCTGTGGGCAGTCCTCCAACTGATCGTGGGCGGTGCAGTTCAACTGGGATATGCGCGTTTTAATCTGAACCTTGTAGATGGAAAGGATGCTGCCATCTCGGATTTGTCGCTCAGAAAGACCGTTCTGTGGGATGGCTTCTGCTATTGAAATTCCTGCAGGGTCTGTATATCGCCTCTGGTCGCTGTTGTTGGTAATTCCGGGAATCGTGAAAACATACAGCATGCGATGACACCTTACATCATGTCCGAGCATCCTTCGCTGACCGCAAATGAAGCGATCACAGAATCCCGGCGGATCATGAATGGCAACAAATGGCGGCTGTTCTGTCTGGATTTCAGCTTCATTGGCTGGGAGCTGCTCTGTTCGGTGCCACTGTATGCCGAGGGTTTTCTGGTTCTCAAATATTTCACCGGTTCAGAGGCTCTGGCGATTTCTCTTGTTCTTCTGCTGACAATTCCATTGAGCATTGGCTTCTTTTTTGTACGCCCCTATGAGGAAGCTGCATGGGCCACTTTCTACCGTGATATTACCGCAGCACCTACCGAACCGGATGAAGCATACTGACTTTTATATTAAAATTATCGTTGTAGTTCCCTTCATCGGCTATGACTCTAAATGGCCGGATCAGAGTAAACATAGATTGAAAAAGCTGATCCAAAACGCAAACGATTCTATTGTTATTTCACACTCTGCGGATGTTTCCAGTTATAAAAAAAGAAATTATTATATGGTCGATCATGCAGAGTACCTTATCGGTGTGTTTGATAATCAGAAAAAGCTGCGCTCAGGTACAGCACAGACCGTCAACTATGCCTTGCATCAGGGAAAAGTAATCACTCTGATCCATCCAGACACTATGGAGATAACAGCCCCTGCGCCTTAACAAATTCACAAAAATTTTTCATTAGCATTTCCAACAAAATATTTTCATTGAAGGGGTGCTGTGATATAATAAGATATAAAACTACGCTCAGAACAAATGGTGCCGCTATGAACAAATATATTGGACAGCAATTTGCTGCTTTAAGATACGAAAAAAATATTTTGGTTGTTGAAGAAACTACATCTGCTGGTGGATGCGGCTCCTTCAACGCGGCTTCTTCATGTCCTGCGTCAGCCTGTCTTTATGACAGTGCGGCGTGGGGCTTTTTTATTGCCTGAAAGGAGTATGAGAACATGAGTCTGAAATATACCTGCCCCAGCTGTGGAACCCCATTGGGTTATGAGGGATTGTGTTGGAAATGTAAGTGCGAGCAAGAACGGCAAGCTGCTCTGGCCTGGACGCCGGAACAAATTGTCGAAAAACAAAGAAACTTGATACAGAACATCCAGAGGCTGGCTGATATGGAGGACCCAGAGTTCGCCGACTTTTGGCAGCTGCTTGGCTACCATGATGCCATCACCCTGGAGATTCAGCGAGTGGCACTGGCCGCAGAGGTGTTCTGGCCCTGTGAGATCTATTATCATGCTCCCGCCGATGTGCGGGATGGTCTGATCCATGCGCTGTTGTCCGCAGAATATTCCAGCGCGGCCTCCAACCTGATGAGTTGCCTTGCTATGCAAGGAGATGACAAGGCAATGGAGACTCTGCTGGAGCTGGAGCGAAATCCCCGGCCCTGGCGCAAGGGCCTCTATGTAGACCCATCCAGCTATGCGCAGATCGGAGGCTGGACCTTCGACAAGGAGGGCCAGAAAATCCAGCTCAACTTCGATACCTGCTATCCTATGGTCAAAGGAACCACCAGCGAGAAATCTCCCGTCCGCATTGGCCGGGCACGGGAGGACACATGCCCCCACTGTGGCGGACGCATGGTGGACATGCTGGTGCTGGATGGCCGGGATGAGCGGCTGAAATTTCTGGGGTTGGATGGTATTCTGACTGCCACCTGCTGCCCCAACTGTGTGGGATTCTTGAAAGGTCCAGCCTTTAACAGTTTTACCCTGGATGGCGGCGTGGAAGTCTTTCCCTCCGAGCTCTTTGACGGGGCGGAGAAAACGGATTGCTATGTCAGTCTCGAGGACTACAAGGCCCTCACGGAAAATCCCTTTGTGCTGGGCGAAGCGCCCGTGCCCCTGTTTTACGGTGCGGCCTGCCAGGATGTGAACACGGTGGGTGGCTTTGCCAACTGGGTACAGGACGCGGAATATACGACCTGCCCCCACTGCGGGAAACCTATGAAATATCTGGCCCAGATTCAGTGGGATACGGTGTTTGACTGTGCAGAGGGCACGCTCTATGTGGAATTCTGCCCGGACTGCCATATCGTGTCCATGCAGCACCAGCAGACCTGAAAAAGTCGCACAGTATGAAAAGAGAAATACCAGCAGGTATTTGCGTAAGGAGGCGTCCACTATGTGCGAGCACTGCCGAAACATTCAAACATGGAGAAAATTTGACGCCCCAAAGGACTATCTGGCCTGTATTGCTTACATTCAGCAGTTGGTGTCGGAGGGGAATTTGAACTGATGCAAGAGGAATCCACCTGCCCACTGGAGAAGGTAAAGACAGAGGATGGCTGGGCGGATGAAATCATGGCCCACATGATCCGGTGCAAGCACTGCGGCCAGATCTTCACCTGTGTGGTCAACACCTGGCGAGGCAGCGAACACTTCAGAAAAGGCAAGGGATAACACAGAAAAGGCGGTGAAATGATGAATCAGACAGAAGAAACAAAACTGCTGGAGCAGACTGAGGAGTGGAATGATGCGGACGAGTTCTCACGATGTATTGAGGCCATCGAGGCTATCCCGGAGCAGGAGCGAGATTATTTGCTAACCGTCAAGTTGAGTCGGGCTTACAGCAATCTGGCGGTCCTGGGAGATCATGGAGCGCATGGGACGGATGGTGAAGTGGACGGGGACCTTCTCCGGCACGCCATCGATCTTCTGAGATCCGTCCGCACCCAGGGGGAGAACGACCCTTACTGGAACTCCCGGATGGGCTATTCCTGCCTGATGGCATACCGTTCCGCCGCCATCGCCTATGAATACGCAAAACGCTGGCTGGCCCTGGTCCCGGATGACCCAGCCGCCCAAAAGCTGGTTCGGGACTGCGAGGAATATCTGGAGGAGGAAAAAGCTCTGGAGCTGGATTTAAAAGAGCGGGAGGAAATCATCCGAAAGGAAACTCCCGATGATGTAAAGGGGGGTATCTGTAAATGAACAGCGAACAGGTCACAGCATTTTTGCAAGAGCATTGGTATATTGCCTCGGTGGTCATCGGGGCCGTGATTTTAATTGGGGCGATCCGCAACTGGAACTGGCTCTGCGACCCCACTGGTACGCGGGATGCCCACCGCCACAGCAGAGGATACCGGCGGGTGGTGTTCTTCCTGCTGGGTGTCCTCCTGATCGTGGTGAGCATCTGGGGATTTGTACTGAAATTGAAATAGGAGGAGAAAGACTATGATGACTGAGAAATATCCCACTTGGCTCACCGGCCATGTGAAAGAGTGGGCGGAGAAGCGTCTGCCCACCGTGACACTCTGTTCCACTACCGGCAATGAACTGCTGGAGGTTTGGTATTACGGAGATCTGCTCACGGTGAAAGGAGAGCCCCAATCCTATATTGTAGATGGCGATGCGGCTCCCGGACTGGTGGCAGCCCGTGACCCGGAGAGCGGCGAGGAGTTCGTCATCTTTGACGGTGGACGGCATGGCTACGACAATATGTTCTGCGATGAACATGATCCATCCGAGCTGGAACACCGTCCCCTCAAGCGGTATGAGATTCCCGCTTCCAAGCTGGTGCTGGAGCTGGGGTACAGCGTGGACTACGAGGACGAAAAAGAAGACTTCGAACCGGATGAGGCGGATACCGTGGAACTGATCAACGGCGAGCGGATGCCCTGGGAGCAGGTCAAGCGGGACGGCATCGACTATATCGCCCTTTACTATGTGAACGAGAAAGGAAGACCAGTCCAGATCTTGGACGCGGAGCTGGCATGAGTATGGTAATTCGATCCTTCAACAATCTGCACGACAACAGAGTCCTGCGCTACTGCGCTGACTTTGAAGCCCATTCCCTGCACATGGATACCCAGACCGAGGCCGGAGAGAACGTATCTGTTCGCTTCACCGGCCTGCTGGCCCACCGGTTTGAGGATGTGATCCAGGACAACATCCTTTTCGGCATGGACGAGATCACCGTGGACGGTTTTTTTGAACAGTACAACGACCTGTTGGGCGGAACCATCCTTTACGGCTTTCCCGCCTGTTGCAGCATTGAGGAACTGCGGGAGCGCATGGATCGGGAGCACATCCGGGTATTTGTCATCGACGCTTCCCTTGGGCTATGCGGCTTTGTACTGGCTCAGGAGGTGGAACTGCAATGTCAATCACCGCTTATAAAGTAGAAGCCGTCGGCCATGACCGGACCGGCAAGGACTTCGGCTATGTAAATATCATGTATCGTTATGGCAACAAGCAATCCTGCCCCCGACCGGATCAGTGCGAAAAGATGGAAGTCATGTGGGCGGATGAGAGCGTCTATGGACCTCCTGCCCCCGGCAGCAAGGTGGGGGATTTTATACAGACATGGCTGATGGGCTCCTGGAACTGCGGCGTGTTTACCCACCGGGAGATTGCCCAGCGGCTGATGGATACCTTCACTGGCCTGCAAATCAAGGAGCTGGAGTGGTTTGAGAACCCCAGAGAAAAGGCACTGAAAAAACGGCAAAGCCCCGTGTGCGCCGGGCCAAATGGCTTCCGGAGCGGGAGGTAGATCTGGTGTATCTCTACGCCGATCACTATCTTGACGCCAGAAATCCGATTCCTGCCGAAACTGACTTTTTCATCGTCACAAGGATGGATGCCTGGGGCGTGAGCACCTGGTTCATGTGTACCCCAGAAGCCGCCGAGAAGCTGATTGCCATGAATTACGACAATCTGGCCGTCAAGGAAACCACCATTGTGGGATAGGAGAAAATGAATGATGACTTTGGAACAACTGCCTCCCAAGGGCGTAAAGCGAGAACAGGCCATTTTGGAGCTGGGCAAGGATGAAGCAAACGGCGAACTGCTGTTCCAGCTTGTGAATACAGAAAAGGGCAAATGCAAAACGGCTGCTCAAAAGGCTTTGGCGCAGCTGGAGTATGCCCCTGCTGCCCCACTGTGGGCCAAGCTGGTCAAGGGCAAATGGATGGGCAGCAATATCATGTCGGATGCCTGTTCCGACTGTGTATCGGAGCAGATTGCCCCAGTTATTCTGAAGACTCTCTCCCAGCTGCTGGACGAGGGGGACACAAAGCCACTGAATATAGAACAACTGAACTTCTGTTTCCATTTGATGTTGGGGAAAGCCTCGCCCAAAATGCTGGAGGTCTACCGCTTTCTGGCGGAGAACACCCAGCGGATCGCCCAGCTGAAACGCGCGCCTGTTTATTCCGATGATGACTGCACCTCCTGGTGGATTACGGACGGGCTTCGCATTTGGGATGCCACACCCAAGGAAAAAGAGAAAATTCCCGCTGTGGTACTTACCGCCTCCCTGATCCGCAACCCGGATGAGCGACTGCAAGCATTGGCTGATGAGCTGAATGAACGCTATGGCGGCAGCTGGCTGATGCCGGTCTTTATGAAGGCGATCATCACCCAGCCCAAGGAGCAGGTGTACGAGACCTATTCACCCCTTCTGGATACGCCGCAAAAAGGCTATTTGTTCCATGCGCTGGGAATGCTCCATTACCGCTGTTATCCGGAAGACTGGACCTATGAACGCCTGGGCCCGGATGGAATGATTGCTCTGATTTTCTGGGGGATTATAGCTATGGAACCTATGACACAAGGTTTATGATTGAACGCTATGTGGATCTGGATGAGCGGTGGCTCTTTGATTTGGCCAAGGACCCAGAGGGCCGCAAACCTACGGTGACATGGCAGACCTACAACCGGGGCGGTGTGCTATATGAAAGCTACGACGAAATGTTCATCAGCCTGCTGCCCCTCAAGGTGGAGAACCCGGAACTGAAGCGCGTTCTGTGGGACTATTTCCGCATCCGTAGCCAGAAAAAGAAGGTGGCTAAGAGCATCACTGTTTACAAAGACGCTGCTGAGCGGTTCGGGGATGAATGAGTACAAGTCGAGAAAGCAGGTGCCTTATGTACCAAATTGCATATATTGGCCGCTGGGAGACCCTCCCGGAAACGGCTGCCGCCATCTGTGACCACGACACTCCCAAGCTGGAGACGTTGCTCCAGGGCGGTCTGGATTTGGATGTTCCCATCCAGCTCAGCGAATACATCAAGCTGATGCCATTGGAGATCGCGGTTTTTCGGAACGATGTACCCATGATTCACTTCCTGCTGGAGCATGGAGCTGATCCCGGTCTGGCAGAGGAACAGCCCCTGCTGCTCACCGCCGCCCGCTGTTGTGGGCCGGAGGTGGTGGCGCTCTTTGCTGAACAGGCCGCAAAACTCAGCTCGAAGCAGAAAGAGCGGGCCTTCCAGGAAGTGCGCTGGGGCAAACGCCCGGAGAACATCAAGGTGCTGGAGCAAGCCGGGATCACAGTGGACAAGTTTGGCGGCGAGGCATTCCGGGCGGCGGTGTCCGATGGACAGGCCGAGCTTGCCAAGCTGCTGCTGGAAAAAGGAGCGGATATCAATTACCACAAGCCGGACATGGTGTTCCCTTACGCCTCCACCCCTGTCACCGAGGCCGCCCGCTCCAACAATTTCTCCATGGTGCGCTGGCTGGTGGAACAGGGAGCGAATATCACCCTTGTTGACAAATACGGCGACCGGCCTTACAGTGTGGCAGTTCAAAACAAGAATCAAGAGATGGCCGACTACCTGAAGGCGCTGGAGCCGGAGGACTGGCACAACGAACAAGAAAAGGTCCGGCAGCTCATGCCCTACAAGCTGCCCGCCAAGCTGGTGGAATACTTGAAGACCGGCCCCCTGCGGCTGGAGTTCCCGGATCAGGAATGGGTGAAGTGGGCGGAGCTCTACTCCTTCATGGATGTGCAGGAGATGACCTGGAAACGGAAAAAGTTGCTCTCCCTTATGGCGAAAATGGACAATTACAGCGACTATTTGCTGCTGTGGAGTCCCAGAGATAAGAAACTCTGGTATCTGGACATTGAGCATAAGGAGTTTCATCCGTTAGCCAAATGGGAGGAATTTATGCTGATCCCGGAAAATATCTTAATGGAATGATTGAGGGCGAGTTTGAGGAATAAGGAGAGAAGCAAAATGGAACAGGCATACTGCACCGCAGTTTTCTGGCGCGGCGGAGAAAAGATTGATCTGAATGGACTAAAACCAGATGCGGTACGGTGTCTGTCTGTGACGGGAGAGCGGAAGGTGAATCTGTCCTTCCTGCGAGATTATCCCAATCTGGAGGAACTGACCCTAATGGAAAAATGTGAGGGTGTAGAAGTTCTCTCCGAGCTAAAGCAGCTTCATGCACTGTCCCTATGGCTGTCGGCCCCTGTTTCCTGGGACAATGTTTCTCTCCCCGGCCTGCGTGTTCTCCACCTGCGTGGGGAAAAGAATGGCGACATCACCCCACTTCTCACCAGCATTACCTATCTCCATTTGGAGGAAATGCGGAAAACGGAAGATCTCACCCCTTTCCTGACTCCGGCGACCCGGCTTCAGAAACTCTATCTCCAGTCACTACCGGCTGTGCAGAAACTACCGGCTCTGGATGGGCTTCCATCCCTTTATGCTCTGAAACTCTATGAGCTACATAAACTCAGCGATTTGTCCGCCCTCTCTCTCAGCCATTTGCGCTACTTTGCCGCCTCTCTGATTGCGGATAAACTCTCCGCTCAGGCGCTGGCAGATGCTGTGATGGTGATTCCCGATTTGGAGGCAGCCGCACTCCAGCTGGTAGACCGCTCCGAGCGGCGCTATGGGGGTGTCCAAAAAGCCTTTGCCGCCGCTGGGAAGTCCCCACTGCTGCGGGAGGAAATCAGTGCTTTGACCACATGGCTGTCGCTGTAACACAACGGAAAGGAGGCGACCAGATTGTGTGAGAATGCGAAAATTCTTTGTCCTTACTGTTTGACGAGAGAAATTGATCCGGCACAGGCGATATGCTCTGTTTGTTATTCAAAAGAGGATAAATTGGAACGAGGCAGTTGGGATGATCTGCGGAAGCGCAAGAATACCGATGAAATCCAGATGTTTACCATAGCCAAGAAAGTAGATGAAGCGTTCCAGGTACCAGAAAATAAAGCCTATGCCTGTAGAGAGAAACACGAAATGATTCAGGCCGAGGCTTTGGAGCGGGAAATGGAGGATTTTCACCGGCGGCGCATTCTCTGTATGGCGGAGATATTTTCCAAGATTGATTGCAGCAGCCTCTTTCCCAGCTACATAGAATTGGATACCTATTTCAAGAATGTGTGGGATTATGCCCATCAGCACATTGCCACAGAACAGCTCAGAGAGGTTCAGGAGTATCTGCGGTCACAGATTCCATGGAAATCCCTATCCAGTCAGCAGATGGATCTGGGTGCAGAACTTCTCAACTTTTGGTGCGGAGAGGATGAGTTGGATTGGGGCTATTCTCAATATTTTGAGATTGCAGCAGGTAATCTCAAGCCGTTTCTTGCAATGACCTTATTCACAGAGATTCTGTGTAAGCATTTTCCAGATGTAATGTCTGCGCCAGTCAAGCGGCTGAGCAACAAACTTTGAGGCACTAAAAAGGGGGTACTTTCATGCCAGACTGGGCACAAATCATATCCGATGCGCTGGACATTCTAAAATTTGACGGAGCCGTACAGGACACTCTGGCGGAACTTCGAGGGAAATGGGGCGCACAGGTCCCGGCGCTGCTGGATGAACGCTTTGACGCCATCGGCATCCAATATATGAAATTGCCCCATGAAAAAGGAGCGGCGGCCTTGGGGCAGGAACTCTCTGCCTCCGGCTGGGCGTTGTATAACCTGGACGATGAGGACGAGTACTCTGTTTGCCTTGATCCCAGAAGAAGAACGCAACGAATGGGAACGCTACTGCAAAAAGCAGGGGCAATATTGCCACCTGATGAAACAGCAAGGGCGAAAATGGGGCGACCATGCCAAGGAGCAGGACCCTGGGAAGCTGATGCCCTGCGAGGAATACATACTTCAGGATGAGTACGATTATTTCTTCAACTCCCTGGCGGGTGATTTTGCGGCGGGCGAATGGAAAAACCAGGATGCAGAAGAATGGAAAAACGGCTGTGTGGCCGATCTGCGCCAGCGTCCGCCCCAGGTGACCCGCGCCCACAGTTTGTCGCACCTTGGGTGCCTCACTTATTCCGCAGAAAATGGACTCTATGCCGCGTCCAGAGCCACTGGCAGCGGGACTATTGGGCGGGCATTACTGAGCAAGAATCCGGCTACCCTCAACTGGTTCGAGCCGTCCCCCATTGGATATGACGGTCCGCCCCGGACCCTGTGCTGGGCTGACCATTCCCTCTGGGTGGGCGATCCCACCAACGCCACACGGATTGAACTCACCGACCGGGGCACCTGTCAGGATGTGAAAAACTGGCCCCTGCCGGAAGATGGATGGAGCACCAAATACCATTGTGGCATCGTGACAGACGGGCTGGGCCGGGTCTACTTTTCCAACGAGTGGTACAAGGGGCAGATTTACCGCTGGGAAAACGGCAAGGTAACAAAACACACCTTCTCTCTGGACGGATACGACCATCTCTCCGAGGCCGTTCCCGTTCCCGGCACAGGCCGCATTACCATGATCCACGCAGTCAGTGGCAAGGGGCGGATGGAAGAATGCCTGCTGGAACTGGACATGGACACCGGGCGGTGCCGCATCGCCCCCCCTGCCCGGAATGGGCGAGGGGCTGAAACTTCGCTGGTTTACCGGGGACTGGCTGCTGGTGCAGGGAAACGGCGAAATCCTCTCCGATGACTTTGCTCAGCTCATCAATAGGAACACCTGTGAAGTGCTGCGTATCCGTCCGGGAATGTTCGGCGGGGAGAAAATGCAGCACATTGGAATACTCACCGATGGCACGGTGGTCATCGTTACCCGGCGGGACAGGGTTGGGCCGGTGTTCCGTTATCCCATCGACTTCTGGGGCTTCCTTCGGACGGCAAACAAGCCCAAAAAGCTGGAATGGCGGGAGTACAAAGAAGTATACCCAAATCTGCCCATCTTCCTACCGCCCAAGGCCACAGAGCGAAAAATCATTCTCAAAAAAGACAGCCTGACCATCCTGGGGTCGGTATTTACGCCGCCGTTTACCCTGTCGCAGCTGGCGGAAAAGTTGGGGCCTGCCCACATTGTCCTGCAAAATGGAACACGGAAAAGCCCCATGACTGGCCGAGAGAGTCCCTATACCCAGGCACTTGCTTTGTGGGACGAGCTTGGACTACAGGGCTGGTTGGACGAAGATGAGCAGACCATCAAAACCATTGGTGTCCGGGTAGCGGCACAGGGAGAGTATGCGGTCCGGCAGACATTTGACGGAGCGGTTTGGATCGGGTCCAAGGACTACCGAGAGGCCAGCTGGAAGGATTTCGCCGGATTTGCCCATACCCTCAAATTAGGCGGCTTTACCGTCTATACCCGCTTGCCGGGTCCTGTTTCAGAGGAGCAGTCAGCGCAGAAAGCAAAGCTGGAGGCCCTCTCCGCCATGGTGCAGATCAGCTGGAAAAGAGCCAGAGCAAAAAGGCGGCGAAAAGCACAGAAATACAAGTTATCCAAAGCCGACTGAACCAGTGCTCACCTTTACCAGCTTCAACTTCAAGCTGGCGGTCATGGAAGTCCTGATGTACGAGAAAGGCTTACTGGCTCCTAAACTGGATGCCCATGAGTTTGCCAGAGAGTATAGCCGACGCAAAATCGACATTGACACGGAAGGGTATGAACCCATCCCAGAGATTCGGAAGTGGCTGGAGAAATACCCTGTCCCGGAGCGGCTGGCACCGGAGGTCACAGAAATCGAGATGGAAGGCGGCAGCGAGATTTATACCCAGCTCTGTCCGTTCTGGGATGGCGAGGATGGAGCCTTTGATCTTAATACCGTTACTGAGGCGGAACTGCGCCAGTTCCCCAATCTCAAACATATTACTCTCATGTCCTCCAAGCCAGAACAGGTGCTGCCGGTTCTGGAACGGTGCAGTATCAAGGTAGACTTGCTGTGAGGTGAAAGTATGAAAGAGAAACTAAAAGTGATAAAGAACTGGGAGTTCGAGGAATTTGAACTGACGGGAACTTCCTTCAAATACAGCCCGACTGGATGCAAGGGTATGGTAGCCCGCAGCGAGGATGAAATTGTGTTTTGGACCTATCATCTCTTGCAAAAGTGCAGCGGCGTTTTGTGGGTCAAAGGCGAAGTTTCCAGGTGGATTCCCAGCCCAGAGCCGAAAGAGCAGCAAGATGTTTGGGAAGTTCCTGTCTTGCTCTCATGCGACAGAGGAATACTGTTGGTTTGCCCAGCCAGTAAATCCCTTTGGTGGATGCCGCAGATGGATGGAGAGTGGATTCCGATCCCCATGGATAACTGGTGTGCCCAGGGTATTCCCAAGCCGGTGGCAGTCACCGGAAGCCATAGCGTTTTCCCTATTGTGTGCCGAGTGGACAACTCCGCTGATGCGACCAACAGTTTTACCAGCCTGACGGTAGACTTTGAAGCCATAACTGCACACTGGGCAGAAAGCGGCTCTTGTGTATACAGCAAAGCAGGAACCCGACAGACCCATTTGGCGGCGGTAGAGCGAGCTGGCGGCAATTTTGCCCAGGCAGACTTTCACTACAACTATCCTATGATTGGCTCCATACTGGAACAGAATGGACAGTTTTATGCCTTTTTGGAAAGCAGCACTATCAATCCGGCGGGTCTTTCTCTCATGGGCTACTATTGGTATCTGGAACTGGAGGAAAACGGACTATTCAAAAAGAAACTGTGGGGTAAAGATAATTTAAGCCGCCTGCCCGGAAAACATGGGATGCGCGGAAAATTCTCCGGTGACAGGACTTGCCTGATCCTATCTCCCATTTTTAAGAATGATGACTGGAAGGGTAAACAAAAGGTGCTGCGCCTTTCGGATTTGGTGCTGATCGACCTTGCCATGCCCCGTGGATACGCTTCCTTCCATGTGCTGGATGTATGGGGAAATCGGGCATTTCTCAGCGATGAGAAAGACAAGCTGGTTCTTTGTGAAATGACCTTGGAGTAGTTATGAGGGCTGAGTATGATAGTGTTGATATGAGGTAAGCCAATGGAATTATTTGCAAAAAGAATGACTTGGGAGCTGGACAATGATGAAGGGCTGTCCTGCCTGTTCTTTGAACTGGAGGATGGTTACTTTACACTCTCCCGCAAGACCGGCGCGGAAGCACTCCGCTTGGAAATGAATGATCCAGCCAATGGTCAGTTGATTGACCCAGACTGTTTTGAATATGCCGTTGATAATACCAGGTTTCGTCTAAATATCGTGCGGAACAACCGAAAGGTTCTCCATCCCGAGGAAGGCAAGGCGTTGCGGGCGCGCATGCCGCACACGTTCTTCCTGGTCCCCGGTTACGGCGCGCAGGGCGGTACCGCCCAAGGCGTGGCCGGCATGTTCGACAAAGACGGCATGGGC
>ENA-OQJR01000087-OQJR01000087.1-human-gut-metagenome-genome-assembly--contig:-NODE-87-length-24616-cov-2.776226_pt1 | contig 24616 bp, 28 predicted proteins | sample MGYA00242614_ERZ504781 | MGnify/ENA primary metagenome ERZ504781 (study PRJEB26092, sample SAMD00036365) | human gut metagenome | host: Homo sapiens | study: EMG produced TPA metagenomics assembly of...
TCGAGCGAATTGAGATGTTCCCGGAGAAAAGGAAAGACGGAAGCTGGATAAAGAAGATCGTATTCAATTTTCCTGTGCCTGTTGATGGTGAGGAAGTGAAAGAACTTCCCTTGGAAACTGAAACAACTGTCGAAAGTTGCGCTTTATTGTCTAAACTAGAATAAAAACTGGATGAGAAGGTGACTAGTACATCGTTTTCGAAATAACTATACCACTCACTTGTCTGCGAATCCGATTGCACAGGTCTAAAAGCCTCAGCGTAGCCCGCTACGCCTGCGTTTTTATACCAGCACACTCGAATCCGCATCCTACGCGATTGGTATAGTTATTTACGAAACGATGTACTAGAATTCGAAGAATCGCCATATAAGTCAACAAATGCCGGGTAAACTGATGACTGGAATTCGAAGAATTGCCATATAAGTCAACGAATGCCGGGAAAGCATATGACTGGAATTCGAAGAATCGCCATATAAGTCAACGAATATCGGGAAAGCATATGACTGGAATTTGAAGAATTGTCATATAAGTCAACGTATGTCAGGGAAACTGATGACTGGAATTTAAAGAATCATCATTTGAGTCAATACATGATTGATATTTGCTGACTAGGAGGTGCATATTTTTGGCATCGTGAAGCGTGTTGCTGTGAACAGTAACGAGGTGGTGCTTATGAGCTCCAGACTGACAAAAAATCTACTTGATAAATATAGATCAATATGATAAAATAAAGCCATTCTCCGCGAGGGAGTAATCGGCATATTCCGGAACATTTTTCAGATATGTTTTGAAGAGTATGTAGTACTATCGACATAATGGTGCCATATGCACCCGGTATTACAGTAAACGATGAGACTCATGGACAGTTAAAACAGCTGTCTGTGTGTCTCTTTTTTTATGCTGCAGGAACATTACAGCAGTTCAGATAACATAAAAAAGTCTTCCGGGAAGGGTTCTATGTTACTGAAAAATTATTTTATACAGGAAAAGGAGCAAAAAACACATGAATATTTTTGAACTTTTTATACTGGCGATAGGCCTGTCTATGGATGCATTTGCAGTATCTGTCTGTAAGGGCCTTTCTCTGGGCAGAATCAATGCAAAGTATATGTGTATCGCAGGCGTATGGTTCGGGGGATTTCAGGCATTAATGCCCCTTGTGGGATATTTTGGCGGACGATTCTTTGCAGATAAGGTTACTCGATACAGTCACTGGGTAGCTTTTGTCCTTCTGGTGTTCATTGGTGCCGGCATGATCAAAGAATCGAAAGAGGAAGAACATGTAAATGCGGATATGGATATAAAATCCATGTTCATCCTTGCAGTGGCTACCAGTATTGATGCACTGGCAGTGGGAGTGACATTTGCTTTTCTGAAAGTAGAGATCGTATCAGCAGTATCCTTTATCGGTGTGATCACCTTTGTCTGTTCAGCAGCAGGGGTAAAGATAGGCAGTCTTTTCGGAATGAAATACAAATCCAAAGCGGAATTATGCGGAGGTATTATCCTTATCCTCATAGGTACAAAAATCCTGCTGGAAGGACTGGGAATGATATAAATAATAATTACAAATCTCAACTCAAACGTGTTATAATACTACTATTAATGAACAGGCATGAAATGATTATCTGCCTGAATAATTTAAATAACATATCAGGGAGGTTTCTATTATGAAAAAAGTAAAAACAGCAGCAGCACTTTTATGCAGTGCATGTCTGGTACTTTCAGGAACTGCTGTACCGACAATGGCAGATTCAGTGAAAGTTGTGACGCTGGGAGCCGATCTTACTCAGGACCAGAAGAATACAATGATGAAATATTTTAATGTAGACAGTAACCAGGTACAGATTCTCACTATCACTAATCAGGATGAGAGAGATCATCTGAGTGCTTATGTACCGTTAGAGCAGATCGGAACCAGAACAGTGAGCTGTGCATATGTAAAGCCGACTCAGTCAGGCGGTATCAAAGTAAGAACAGCCAACCTTAACTGGGTAACATGTAACATGATCGCAACGTCACTTTCCACATCAGGTGTCAAGAACTGTGAAGTTGTAGCCGCCTGCCCGTTTGAGGTATCCGGCACCGGAGCGCTTACAGGTATTCAGATGGCGTATGAGACAGCTACAGGGGAGCAGCTTGACAGCACGAAGAAAGAACTTGCTACAGAGGAAATGGTAGTAACAGGAAATCTGGCTGATGAGGTTGGAAAGAATGATGCAACTACTGTTATGAATAACTCCAAGATACAGGTTATCAAAGACAATGTCCAGAATGTGGATGATATCTATAATATCGTAGTAAATGTTGCTCAGCAGAATAATGTAAATCTGGATTCTGACCAGATTAATAAGATCGTAGAGCTTCTGGAACAGATTGCACAGCAGGAGTACAATTATGATGATGTAAAAGCAACACTGGAGCAGGTAGAACAGAATACATCCGGTGATAATGATGAGCTTGGTGATATTGATGATGAAGAGGATGACACTGTAAATGCAGGTGATTCCGCAGATGGTGATGATATCCTGAACAATGTGGATAACAGTGCTTTAGGCGGAGATATCGTAGAGAGTTCCACAGAGAATCCATCGCTGGAGGAGGATTCAGGTCTGATTGAGGACGACGGGGACGATCAGAGTGACGGAGACCTCAGCGAAACAGAGGAACCGCAGGAGCCGGATGGTGATGAGACTACGGATGACAGTACACTTGGAAATACGGATGAAGGTGATACAGACTCCGATGAAGGAACAGATGATACAGAAAATAGTGCCATATCAGATGAATTGGATACTTCTGCACTGACAGAAGATCAGAAAACCATGTTTGATAAAGCTGAGAATTTCTGCAAGGGAGAATATGAAGGCGATACCACTGCTCTTACAACAGCTATGGAAGATGAAACAGCAACAGCTTCCGTAACTCTTGATGCTGAAAATGGTGCAACTCTTGCTAAGAATGTGGAGAAGGCATATCTGAAAATTCTTACAGAAGGCACAGCTTCTTATCAGGCAGATGGAACAGAGATTTACATGAGCACAGAGCTCAATATGGTAGATAAGTCCATGAAGGAAATCTTCGGATTAAGTGCAGATGCACAGGCAAGTCCGGAGCTTGGAGAACTTTCAGATGATGACAGACAGACCTTATATAATGAAACAATGAAATTCTTTGAGAAACTCTACGGAGAAAGCACAGAGACTTATGATACAACGGATGCAGATTCCACAGAGACTGCAGGCGGCGAGGAAAATGCAGAATAATCAAAGCATCATGCAGATTTCAGAGAATAAGGATGGTTCTGCAAAGGTATTGTTCAGGATACGAAAAGCAGAGATGACAGATGTGGATGAGATTATGGCTGTTATGCATGAAGCGAAGAATGATAAAGAGCATCCGGACTGGTTTGTATCTGATGATGAGGAATATGTCAGGACACATATAGAAGAACAGGGTTTTGTGATCGTGGCACAGACAGCAGATGGTTCTGTTGCGGGTTTCTTCCTTATTAAATATCCTGAAAACAGGGAAGATAATCTGGGAACTTATCTTGATTTTGATGAGGAACAGCTTTCCCATGTTGCAGTCATGGATTCGGCAGTTGTGTGTTGTGCATACAGGGGAAACGGGCTGCAGGGGCATATGCTGGAAGAAGCGGAGAGATTGCTGGATACAGACCAATATTATTATCTGATGTGCACCATACATCCGGATAATCAGTTCAGCAGACATAATATGGAAATCCATGGATATGAAGTTAAGAGAACGGCACTCTGTTACGGAGGTCTGCCAAGATGTATCCTTCTTAAGGATTTAACCGAATCAGGGAAGTCCCCTGCACAGGTTGTGAAAAGCAGCAAACAATAATAGCAATGGAAAGCAGTTGGTGAAATTTTTGTGATTTTGCCGGCTGCTTTTTGTTATGTATGGAAAAAATGAGATGAATGTGATAAAATGATGTGATTATAGAAATCCTTGTAAATAATGCATCTTAATCCAGCCCATCAGAGTGTGAAATCTGAAACTGTCTTAAATGTATTATTTATGTTACTGTTCACTGGTAATATCCCGCGAGGTGTTTTTGTGAGCGAAGGTCACAGAAAACCCGAGACATACTGCGCGAATTTATGCGATTAGCATAAATTAAGTTTGCGAAGCAAACGATACTCCTTGGGCATTGCACAAGGAGGTTCATATTTCCTGCATCGCGAAGCGTGTTGCTGTGAACGGAGTGAACAGTAACTTATTTATGAGGGCTGCTATAGAAAACAGAGTCATATAATTGACAAAAGATAAACTTAAAAATACAAGGAGAAATACGAATGGGAATGGCAGTAGTAACTCTGAAAAAGGGAGAGGGAAGACTTCTGAAATCCGGCGGAATGTGGATTTTTGATAATGAGATAGATACAGTCATGGGAAATTTCGAGAACGGTGATATTGTACTTGTCCATGATTTTGACGGATATCCTATGGGAAGAGGGTTCATTAATACTAATTCTAAGATTACGGTACGTCTTATGACCAGAGATGAAAATGTTGATATTAATGAAGAACTTTTGGAGAAGCGTGTACGTGATGCATGGGAATATCGTAAGAAAGTGGTAGATACAGGATGCTGTCGTCTGATTTTTGCAGAGGCAGATTTCCTTCCGGGAATTGTGGTGGATAAATTTTCGGATGTACTGGTAGTCCAGTCACTGGCTCTGGGGATCGATCGTTTTAAAGAAACAATCGTAGAACTCCTCAGGAAAGTCCTGGCAGAAGATGGGATCACTATTCGCGGTGTTTACGAAAGAAGCGATGTGAAGGTGCGCAAACAGGAAGGAATGGAAATGGTTAAGGGTTTTATAGGACCAGAGTTTCCAACACTTGTGCAGATTGAAGAAAATGGTGTAAAATATGAAGTTGACGTAAAAGACGGGCAGAAAACAGGATTTTTCCTGGATCAGAAATATAACAGGCTTGCAATTCAGAAACTCTGTAAGAATGCGAAAGTTCTGGATTGCTTTACACATACAGGTTCTTTTGCACTGAATGCGGGAATCGCAGGAGCTGCGAGTGTAACCGGTGTGGACGCCTCTCAGCTGGCAGTAGATCAGGCAACCGCTAATGCGACATTGAATGGTTTATCCGACAATGTGAAATTTATTTGCGAGGATGTTTTTGAACTGCTCCCTGAGTTGGAAGAGAAAGGTGAGAAATTTGATGTTGTAATTCTTGATCCTCCTGCATTTACCAAATCCAGAAATTCCATTAAAAATGCAGTAAAAGGATACAGAGAGATTAATCTGCGTGCCATGAAACTGGTAAAAGACGGCGGATTTCTGGCAACCTGTTCCTGTTCTCATTTTATGGACTATGAATTATTTACCAAAACCATCGGACAGGCAGCAAAGAATGTACATAAAAGACTTCGCCAGGTAGAATACAGGACACAGGCACCGGATCATCCGATCCTGTGGGCGGCAGATGAGTCTTACTATCTGAAGTTTTATATATTCCAGGTATGCAATGACAGATGATTATTTGGTATATCAGGTTAGGGGTAAAATACCTTTTGCCCCTAGAGCGTGTCTGAAAAATCATTTCCACAATCTGCACGCCCCACTTTGCGGTATATTTTGCCCGAATTCGGTTGCCGTAGCCCGCTACGGCGCCCTCATCCGGGCAAAATCTCCCACAAATTGTGACATACATCTTGCGGAAAGCATTTTTCAGACACGCTCTAACATCATAAGAGTACATAATAAAGAAAGAGAGGAAATAATATTATGAGTTTCAGAGAAGTAAAAGCAGAAGAACTGACAATGAATCCATTTACCAAGATTGGAAAGGAATGGCTGCTGATCACAGCCGGAAATGAAGAAAAATGCAATACCATGACAGCAAGCTGGGGTGCAATGGGTGTTATGTGGGGAAAGAACGCAGTGACAGTGTATATCCGTCCTCAGAGATACACCAAGGAATTTGTGGACAGGGAAGATACATTTACAATTTCTGTTCTGGGAGAAGAGTATCGCAAGGCATTAAATTATTGCGGAAAGGTTTCCGGAAAAAATGCGGATAACAAGATTAAAGAAGCAGGACTGACTCCTTACTTTATAGACGGAACAGCCGGAATTGAAGAAGCTGACATGATCATGGTCTGCAAAAAAATGTATCATGATGAGATTAAACCGGAATGCTTTGATGCCGGGGAAAACGACGGTAAGTGGTATCCGCAGAAAGACTACCATACCATGTATATTGCAGAGATCCTGAAAGTTCTTGTCAGAGAGTAAAAAAATGCATTACAAACAGTAAAAAAGAGGTAGTTTAATGAAAGACAAATTAAACAGATTCATGCAGGGGCGTTATGGAGTGGATAATTTTGCAAGATTCACTCTCGGTGTGGCACTTTTCGTCATTGTTGTAGGTTCTTTTATGAGACAAAACGCAGCCGGAGGCGTTCTGGATACAGTTGGATTTATTCTTATCATTTATACATATTTCAGAATCCTTTCCAGAAATATCTCTGCACGATATGCGGAAAACCAGAAATATCTGGGATATACTCAGAAAATCCGCAGCCGGTTTACCAGAGAGAAAAATATGATGGAGCAGAGAAAAACACATCATATCTATACCTGCCCGGGTTGTGGACAGAAAATTCGTATTCCCAGAGGAAAAGGACAGAAGGTAGAGATTGAATGTCCGAAATGCCATGAGAAGTTTATCAAAAGACGTTGATTTGCTGCAAACACGCTCTGGCAGATCATCATAAGTTATGGGCTGGAGGAATTATGTTTGGTTATATAGTAATGAATAAGCCTGAAATCAAGTTTAAAGATTTTGATCTGTACAGATCCTTTTACTGTGGATTGTGCAGAGAACTCAAAAGTAAATATGGAATATCAGGACAGATTTCTCTGACTTATGATATGACATTTGCGATTATTCTGCTGTCGTCCTTGTATGAGGCAAAAAACCGGATGAATCAGCACAGATGTAAAGTGCATCCTGTGAAGAAGCAGGCGATGATCGAGAATGAGATTACACAGTATGCAGCAGATATGAACGTTCTGCTTGCATATTACCATATGAAAGATGACTGGGCAGATGAGAAGAAAGTAAGCGGTCTGTTAGGGGGCGGACTGCTCAAGAAAAAGGCAGAAAAGATTGCGGAGCAATATCCAAGGCAGAGTAAAGCAATCAAGGAGTCTTTGCAGGAACTCTCAGACTGTGAAAAAGAGAACAGTCAGGAGATCGACCGATCAGCAGGCTGCTTTGGAAGACTGATGGCAGATCTGTTTGTATATAAGGAAGATATGTGGGAACAGACACTGCGGCGCATGGGATTTTTCCTGGGAAAATATATTTACATTATGGATGCTTATGAAGATCTGGAAGAGGATCTTCGTAAGCAGTGTTACAATCCACTGAAACGTCTGCATGAAAGAGCAGATTATGAAGAACAGATCCGGCAGATCCTCTGTATGATGATCGCAGAGTGCAGCGCTGAGTTTGAGAAGCTGCCATGCCTTTTGGATGTGGACATTTTAAGAAATATCCTGTATGATGGAGTCTGGAATCGTTATAACAAAATTCAGAAGAAAAAGTTAGAGGAAGGAAATAAAAAGAATGAGCAAGAATCCTTATGATGTGCTGGGAGTGCCTCAGAATGCATCAGATGATGAGATAAAAAAAGCATACCGGGAGCTGACAAGAAAGTATCATCCGGATGCAAATGTGAACAATCCGCTTGCAGATCTGGCGGAAGAAAAATTCAAAGAAGTGCAGGAAGCATATGATGAGATCATGCGTCAGAGAGAGCAGGGAGCGGATATCTACGGAAATTCTCCTATGCGGGAATCTTACAATAACACATACAACGGACCGCAGGACGCCGAGATGCAGGCAGTGTTCAATTATATCAACAGCAGAAACTACAGGGAGGCTCTGAATCTTCTTGACCGGATGCCGAACCGCAATGCGATGTGGTATTATGCCAGCGGGTTTGCCAATGCAGGAATCGGAAATAACGTACTTGCAAGAGAGCATGCGGCACAGGCAGTCAATATGGAACCGAATAATGTACAGTATCGCCAGTTGTTGAATCAGCTGGACTGGAACAGCAGAAGATATCAGAGCAATCCATATGGAGGTGGATATGGAGCCGGCGGACAGAGCTGCGGAACCGGGAATATGTGCTGCGACCTCTGGTGTGCAGATACGCTGTGTGAATGTATGGGAGGCGATCTTTGTTCATGCATGTAAAAGCGAGAATGACCGCATTTAGCGGACTGCTTCTGGCACTTTCTGTTGTCTGTATGGCGCTGGGAAGTGTGATCGAGACCAATACGCTGTTTTTGCTGGCAGCAGCTTCCTATTTTGTAGGGATTATCATCCGTGAATTCGGGATGAAAGCGGGAGTGGCTTTTTATCTGGCAGATATCCTGCTCGGATTTTTGGTCACACCGAACAAGTTTTATGTAATTTCATTTGCCGCCATGGGATTTTACATCCTGGCAGCGGAAGGCAGCTGGCGATTTTTGGGTAAGAGCGGTGAAAAGATGCAGAAATCCTGGATTTTCTGGGTGATGAAATATGTGGTGTTTAATTTAATGTATATTCCAATGGTTCTGATATTTCAGGAACTTCTTTTCATGAAAGAACTCTCCGGTGGACTGCTTCTGGCTGTTCTGGCAGCAGGACAGGTGGGAGTCTGGATTTATGATAGGGCTTATGAATATGTTCAAGTTCATATATGGAATAAGTTCCGGGGAAAGCTGTTGAATTAGTGTAGTTATTCGATAGGATATTGCCCAGGTGTGGATTTTCTGGTATACTATCGACATTACGCATGTTCAAATGTGACAGCGAAATAGAAGAAAAGGAGGAAATATATGTTAAATGACATCTTAGGGCAGATCAATGATCTGATGTATACGTACCTGCTGTTGTTTCTGTTGTTGGGAACCGGACTTTACTTTTCAATCCGTTCACGGTTTGCGCAGGTGCGTCTGATGAAAGAAGGATTTCGGATTCTTACGGAAAAAGCGGAGGTGGAAGATGGGAAGAGACAGGTCTCATCTTTTCAGGCGCTTATGATTTCCACAGCATCCCGTGTCGGAACAGGAAATATCGCAGGAATCGCGACTGCTATCGCGGCAGGCGGACCGGGAGCGGTATTCTGGATGTGGGTGATGGCTGTGATCGGAAGTGCTTCTGCATTTATCGAAAGTACACTGGCACAGGTATATAAGACAAAGGATGGAAAAGACTTCCGCGGCGGTCCTTCCTACTATATGGAGAAGGCGCTTGGAAAACGTTGGATGGGAGTGCTTTTTTCGGTGCTTCTGATCATTTGTTTTGCTTATGGATTCAATGGTCTGCAGTCTTATAATATGTCTTCTGCTCTGGAATATTATATTCCGGGATACAGTGAGAGCAGTTATCCGATGATTGTAGGTTTGATTCTGGCAGTCGGAACCGGTCTGATCATTTTCGGAGGAGTACATCGAATCGGATTTATTACGTCGGTGATGGTACCGATTATGGCAGGTGCTTATCTTTTGATGGGACTGTTTACGATCGTGACACATCTGCCGCAGCTTCCGGGTATATTTGCGATGATCCTGTCAGAGGCATTTGATTTTCAGGCGATTTTCGGCGGTATGGCGGGAAGCGCTGTAGTGATCGGTATCAAAAGAGGTCTGTTCTCCAACGAGGCAGGTATGGGAAGCGCGCCGAATGCGGCAGCAAGTGCATCTGTAAGCCATCCGGCAAAACAGGGGATGGTACAGGTAATTTCTGTATTTATCGATACGCTTTTAATCTGCTCGGCAACTGCAATGATGCTGCTTCTTTCCGGTGTTCAGGGAGAGGCGGGCGTTCTGGATGGAATTCCGTTTGTGCAGAAAGCGATTTCTGCGAATGTGGGAACATGGGGAATCCACTTTATCACGGCATCCATTTTTGCGTTTGCATTCAGCAGTCTGATCGGTAACTATTATTATGCAGAATCCAATATTTTGTTTATCAAGAATAATAAGGTTTTACTGTTCGTGTTCCGCTGTACATGCCTTTTGGCAGTATTCTTAGGCGCACAGGCAGATTTCTCACTGGTATGGAATCTGGCAGATATTACGATGGGATGTATGGCAATCGTCAACATTATCGCAATTCTGCTTTTGGGCAACATTGCTCTGAAAGTATTGAAAGATTACGAAACACAGAAAAAGGCCGGAAAAAATCCAGTATTTAAAGCTGAGAATGTAGGAATTAAAAATACAGACTGCTGGAAATAATCGAACAATCAGCTGCATCAGAAGCGTGATGCAGCTGATTGTTTTATATGTAGGATAAAATAAGGAAAAAACGCGCGTTAAGAGAGAGAATACTACGTAAAAATAAAAGAAACATAAAATAAAAATGAAATTTCAGAAAGGTACGGGTTTCTTGCTTGACTTCTGAAAACAGCTCGACTATACTACATTCTAACTTAAGTTACATATGTGGCGGGGAAGGAGAATGATATGCAGGAAGTAAAATCACCAAAGAAGCCATTTTTATATTACTGTCTGATCGTAGCAACAATCATGGTTTTGCTGAACAGTCTGGTATTCCCGAATGTACTGGAGCACTCTGTAAAAGAAGTGGACTATAATACATTCATGAAAATGACAGAGAACAAGGAAATTGGAAAGGTCAACATTGACAGCGGGGAGATTATTTTTACGGACAAGAGTGAAGAGAAAATGTATAAGACCGGTGTTATGGATGATCCGGGTCTGGTAGACAGACTATATGATTCCGGGGCAGACTTTTCTTCTAAGATTACAGAAGAGATGTCTCCGATTCTGTACTTTTTACTGAGTTACATTCTGCCGATCGCGATTTTTATCATGCTTGGCAGATGGTTATCCAAGAAGATGATGTCGAAGATGAACGGCGGAGCAAATCCGATGAATTCTATGATGTTCGGAGGCGGAAAGAGCAACGCAAAAATTTACGTCAAATCCAGCAACGGGATTAAGTTTTCCGATGTGGCGGGAGAGGATGAAGCAAAAGAGCTGTTAAGTGAGATCGTGGATTATCTTCACGATCCGGATAAATATCGGGAGATGGGAGCGGCTATGCCAAAAGGCGCTCTGCTTGTGGGACCTCCGGGAACCGGTAAGACTTTGCTTGCAAAAGCGGTAGCGGGAGAAGCGAATGTTCCGTTCTTTTCGATTTCCGGATCGGAATTTGTGGAGATGTTTGTTGGTATGGGAGCTGCGAAAGTGCGGGATTTATTCCAGCAGGCGAATGAGAAAGCGCCGTGTATTGTATTTATTGACGAGATCGATGCCATTGGAAAGAAACGAAATGGCAATATGGGCGGAAATGATGAAAGAGAGCAGACACTGAATCAGCTTCTGACAGAGATGGATGGATTTGACGGCACGAAAGGCGTTGTGATCCTGGCGGCGACCAACCAGCCTGATTCACTGGATCCGGCGCTGCTGCGTCCGGGACGGTTTGACCGCAGGATTCCGGTAGAACTCCCGGATTTAAAAGGAAGGGAAGAAATCTTAAGAGTCCATGGAAAGAAAATCCGGCTTTCTGATAATGTGGATTTTGCAGCAGTTGCAAGAACGGCTGCAGGGGCTTCCGGAGCGGAGCTTGCCAATATTGTCAATGAAGCGGCTCTTCGGGCGGTACGCCGTGGAAGTAAAGTGACCATGCAGGAAGATCTGGAAGAAAGTGTAGAGACAGTGATTGCCGGATATCAGAAGAAAAACAGGATTTTATCTACGAAAGAAAAACTGACAGTTGCCTACCATGAGATCGGGCATGCACTGGTCGCGGCAAAACAGACGGATTCCGCGCCGGTTCAGAAAATTACCATTATTCCACGTACATCCGGTGCGTTGGGATACACCATGCAGGTGGATGAGGGCGAGCATTTCCTTATGACAAAATCGGAATTGCTCAACAAGATCACTACATTTACCGGCGGGCGAGCTGCAGAAGAGTTGGTTTTCAAAGAAGTGACAACAGGCGCATCCAATGATATTGAGCAGGCTACCAAGCTGGCAAGAGCTATGCTGACTCAGTTCGGTATGAGTGATGAATTTGATATGGTGGCTATGGAGACGATCCAGAATCAGTATCTGGGAGGGGATGCATCCCTGACCTGTTCTCCGGAGACGCAGACGAAGATCGATTCCAAAGTAGTAGAGATCGTAAGAGAAGCACATACAAAAGCACTTCAGATTTTAAAAGAAAACGAGACGAAGCTGCATGAACTTGCCAAGTATCTGTATGAAAACGAGACCATCACAGGAGAAGAGTTTATGCAGATCTTGCAGAGGCAGGACATCGATTCAAAAGAACCTGCTTTGGAAGTGACAGAAGAATAGAAATTCACAGAAAAATAATATGTAAAACCATACAGTGGCTGCAAAAATCTGCGGCCACTGTACTTTTTTCTTCTACAGTCCCATTTTAGGCTGTGTCAAAATGGATTTTACATGATCCACTTCCTGCTGGGTTGCTTTTGCAGCAGGCACGTAATAGCTTTTTTCCCGTGCTACCTGATACAGTTTTTCCTGTGACATTTCACACTGGTTTCGAATCTGTTTGAGGCACTGTTTCAGTTCTTTGTTTTCTGTCTGCGGTATCATATCTCCGAACATTTTCAATTCTCCGTTTACTCCGACCAAGGCGTCGGATACCATTGTCTTTTCGTCCATTTTCAAATCCCCCTTATAAAAATTTCATCAGATCCTGTTTGTTTTTGAGTGCGGAATCGGCAGCTTCCTGAAATAACTGCTTTACCTGCGGGTCTGTTGCCTGTGCGGCGTAATCTGTCATTTTACAGTGAGTCGTAGAGTATCCTCCGATCAGATGACGGAGATTCTGCAGATCTAAGATTGAAATTTCTGTCATGGTAATGTCTCCTTTGCATAAATTTAGATTTGTGTTTCGCGAAATAGTATGTTCCGGATCGGGAAAAAGTATGTATTTTACAACACGCTTTTTCTTTTTGTTGTGCAGTTCCCCTGTTTTATGTTATTATAAATATACATATGTGATTTTTTCAGTGAAGGGAAATTCGCTCTTTAGAATCAACAAAGAAAGGAAAGTACTGTATGAAGATTTTAATTCAGAATGGACATGTTGTGGATCCGTTGACAGGTGTGGATGAAGTATGTGATGTGCTTGTGCGTGATACTGATATCGAAAAAGTAGAAAAAAATCTGCAGGCTGAAGCTGACAGAGTGATCGATGCGTCAGGCTGTTATGTAATGCCGGGATTTATCGATCTGCATGTGCACTTGAGAGATCCGGGACTGACTCAGAAGGAAACACTTTCGACCGGAGGAATGGCAGCAGCCAGAGGCGGTGTGACGACGGTATGTGCAATGCCGAACACGAGCCCGGTGACTGATACAAAAGAAAAAGTAGAAGAAGTTCACAGGCGTGCAAAAGAAGAATCTCCGGTGCATGTAATCCAGTTGGGGTCAATGACTGTCGGAGAGGGCGGAAAAGAGCTCGCGGACATTGAAGGGATGGCACAGGCAGGCTGTTATGCACTCAGCGAAGATGGAAAATCTGTCATGAATGCCTCTTTGTTCCGAAAAGCCATGCGAAAAGCAAAAGAGAATGATCTGCTGATCTTTTCACACTGCGAAGATATTTCCATGGTAGAAGGCGGCGTGATGAATGCCGGAAAGCGTGCAGAGGAACTGGGCGTAAAAGGGATCACGAATTCGGTGGAGGATGTGATCGTGGCACGAGACATCCTGATTGCAAAAGAGCTGGATGCCACATTGCATCTGTGCCATTGCTCGACAGCAGACAGCGTCCGGATGATCAAAGATGCGAAAGAAGCAGGGCTGAAGGTGACAGGAGAAGTGTGTCCGCATCATTTTATTCTGACAGATGAGGATATTCCAAAGAACAATGGAATCTGGAAGATGAACCCGCCGCTGCGTTCCAAAGCAGATGTGGAAGCGCTCAGACAGGGGCTAAAAGACGGAGTGATGGATGTGATCTCCACAGATCATGCACCACATATGATGTCTGAGAAGGATAAGCCAATGGAACAAGCAGCATTTGGAATCGTGGGTCTGGAGACCAGTGCATGCCTGACTTATACAGAGCTGGTGGAAAAAGGAGTGCTCACAGTGATGCAGATGGCAGAAAAGATGAGCTACAATCCGGCAAAGATCCTGGGACTGAAAGACAGAGGAAAGTGTTTCAGCCGGTAAAAAAGCAGATATTGTAGTATTTGATCCGAGAAGAGAATATCAGATCGATGTGGATACGTTTGCATCCAAAGGGAAAAATACACCGTTTGACGGATGGAAAGTTAAGGGAGAAGTCTGCTGTACATTAGCAGACGGAAAGATCGTATACGAAAAATAAGGAGACAGACAGCATGTTCTGTCCCTTTTTAGAGAACAGGGAGGAAGAAAAATGATCAACAAACTGGTAGCAAAAATCAAAGAAACAAAGGCGCCGATCGTGGTGGGACTGGACCCGATGTTAAACTACATTCCGGAGCACGTACAGAAAAAAGCATTTGCTGAATTCGGGGAGACTCTGGAAGGAGCAGCAGAAGCAATCTGGCAGTTCAATAAAGAAATCGTGGACAAGACGTATGATCTGATCCCGGCAGTAAAGCCGCAGATCGCCATGTATGAGCAGTTTGGAGTGCCGGGGATCGAGGCGTTCAAAAAGACAGTGGATTATTGTAAGTCCAAAGACCTGGTGGTGATCGGAGATATCAAGCGTGGAGATATCGGTTCTACATCCGCAGCATATGCAGTGGGACATCTGGGAAGCGTTAAAGTGGGAAGCAAAGAGTACGTTCCATTTGATGAGGACTTTGCAACAGTGAACCCATACCTTGGTTCTGACGGGGTGAATCCGTTCATCGATGTCTGCAAAGAGCACAAAAAGGGTCTCTTTAATTTGGTAAAAACATCCAATCCATCCAGCGGAGAGTTCCAGGATCAGCTGATCGACGGAAAGCCTCTGTACGAACTGGTTGGAGAAAAAGTGGCACAGTGGGCGCTGACTGTATGGGTGATGAGTACAGCTATATCGGAGCTGTAGTAGGAGCGACCTATCCGGAGATGGGAAAAGTGCTTCGCAAAGTGATGCCGAAATCTTACATCCTGGTGCCGGGATATGGTGCGCAGGGCGGACAGGGCAAGGATCTGGTACACTTCTTCAATGAAGATGGACTGGGCGCTATTGTGAACTCCTCCCGAGGAATTATCGCAGCCTATAAACAGGAAGCATATGCAAAATTCGGAGCAGAGAATTTCGGAGATGCTTCCAGAGCGGCAGTGGAAGCTATGGTTGCAGATATTCAGGGCGCATTAGAAGCAAGATAAATATCGGGGAGGAAGATTCATGTCTAAGAAACAGAAAATGACAGCAGTGATCCTCTCTCAGGAGAAGATCGCAGAAGATATTTACAGTATGTGGCTGAAAGCAGAGCCGATCGCAGCAGAGGCAGTCCCGGGACAGTTTATCTCCATGTATACGAATGACGGAGTAAGCTCCTTCCAAGTACCCATCAGTCTGTGTGAGATCGATCAGGAGAAGGGCGCGCTGCGAGTGGTGTATCGCGTGACCGGAAAACAGACCGGGACCGAGCAGTTCTCTTTGATGAAAGAGGGAGATACTCTGGATGTTATGGGACCGCTTGGAAACGGATTTGATCTGGAGACAGGAAGAGAAAAGAAAGCCATGCTGTTTGGAGGGGGAATCGGTGTGCCGCCGATGCTGGAGTTGGCAAAGCAGTTAAAAGCAGGATATCAGACCGAGTGTCAGCTGGTGATGGGATATCGCAGTGAGACATTTCTGACAAAAGAACTGGAAGAAAATGGAACACTTTATATTGCTACAGAAGATGGAAGCACGGGAACCAAAGGAAACGTCATGGATGCAGTGGCAGCGAACAGCCTGGAGGCAGATGTGATCTATGCCTGCGGACCGACTCCGATGCTGCGTGCCATCAAGCAGTATGCAGAAGAGAACAAGATCGAGTGTTACATTTCGATGGAAGAAAGAATGGCCTGCGGAGTTGGCGCATGTCTGGGATGTGTCTGTCAGTCCAAAGAAGTGGATCACCACAGTCATGTTCATAACAAACGTGTCTGCAAAGACGGACCGGTATTTTTGGCGACGGAGGTGGAACTGTAATGGATATGCGGGTAAAGATTGCAGGTGTAGAGTGGAACAATCCGGTGACAGTGGCATCCGGAACATTTGGATCAGGGGAAGAATACAGTGAATTTGTAGACCTGAACCGTCTGGGCGCAGTCACTACAAAAGGAGTGGCAAATGTGCCGTGGCCGGGAAATCCGACCCCAAGAGTGGCAGAGATCCACAGTGGAATGATGAATGCCATCGGACTGCAGAATCCGGGAATCGATGTATTTTGTGAGCGGGATATTCCATTTCTGCGTCAGTTTGATACGAAGATCATTGTGAATGTGTGCGGAAGATCTGCGGAAGATTATTGTGAAGTGGTAGAACGTCTGGCAAATGAGGATGTGGATATGCTGGAGATCAATATTTCCTGTCCAAATGTCAAAGAAGGCGGAATCGCGTTCGGCCAGAACCCAAAGGCGGCAGAAGAGATTACAAAAGCAGTGAAAAAATATGCAAAGCAGCCGGTCATCATGAAACTGAGTCCGAATGTGACCAGTATCGCAGAGATGGCAAAAGCGGTAGAAGCCGGCGGGGCAGATGCTATTTCTCTGATCAATACTCTGACAGGAATGAAGATCGATATCAATCGTAAGACATTTGCGCTGGCAAATAAGACCGGCGGTGTCTCCGGTCCGGCAGTGCATCCGATTGCGGTTCGCATGGTATATGAGGCGGCCAATGCAGTGAATGTACCGATCATCGGTATGGGCGGAATCGAGAGTGCGGAAGATGCCATCGAGATGCTCTTAGTCGGAGCGAGTGCGGTATCCGTTGGAACAGCCAATTTTTATAATCCGACAGTAACCATGGACATCGTAGATGGAATTGAAGCGTACATGAAGCAGAATCATTTCGCAAGTGTGCAGGATATGGTTGGAATCGTAAAATAAGAAAAACAAAAAAGTGCGCCCGGATGATAGAATTGTGAAAAGGCATCTGAGATCTGCGCAGAGGTTGTGCCAGCACTGATTGCAAAAAAATAAGTGTGTCAGATTTGACATTTGAATAGGGATTTGTTAGTACAAGAATATAAAAAGGCACTACTGATAGTTGGTTAGTCCAAATTATTTTTACTTAAAAAGTAACCGTAATCCTTTGGGCGAAGGGCGGTTACTTTTTAATTGATTTATATACGCTATTAAAATCGTTACAACAATACTAAGTATCATTAGTACGATGGAGAGCATTTCAAAATCACTCATAAGTTAAGCCCTCCTTTCCGAGATTTCCTGCAAGCAGGATTTCTATGTAATCAGAGGGTTCAGGTCTACGCTGCCGCTTCGGTCGTTGCTAAACGAGTGCCACTGGCACTCAGCAACCTCTGTTGAAGGACTGACCGCCTACCATTCTCATGTAGTGCCTTGTCTTATTTTAATAAATCGGTTGCCTTGTGGTAAGATATAGACTATTATTGTGCAGAAATTCTTACAATAGAATATAAATGGAATTAGAGCAAGTAACATTTGAAAGACGTGGACAAACAAGAAGTTCTGTCAAGAGTATAAGTAAATGATGCAACTCTTGACAGGGCTTTTTTATATCTGGTCAGAGGAATACGGCAAATAAGAGTGTCTGTCAAAGATTCTTTGCGCGTCTTTTGGGGGCAGTGCATAGGACTTGAAAGTTCCTCGATTGAAATCACAGGAAATTTGTGATAAAATTGAGAAGATTTAACAGATTTACAAGGGCATACAGATGTCCATAAATATGGAGGTTTAAGGAAGATGGAACAGTATAAACAGGAATTTATTGAGTTTATGGTAGACAGCGATGTACTGAAATTTGGAGAGTTTACATTAAAAAGCGGAAGAAAATCCCCATTTTTTATGAATGCAGGAGGGTATGTAACAGGTTCCCAGTTAAAGAAATTAGGAGAATATTATGCAAAAGCAATCCATGACAAATACGGCGATGACTTTGATGTGTTATTTGGACCTGCTTACAAAGGAATCCCGCTTGGAGTTGTGACTGCGATCGCATACAGCGAATTATATGGAAAAGAAGTGCGTTACTGTTCAGACCGCAAAGAAGAAAAAGATCACGGTGCAGACAAGGGAAGCTTCCTGGGAAGTAAATTAAAAGACGGAGACCGTGTTGTGATGATCGAGGATGTAACAACCTCCGGAAAATCTATGGAAGAGACAGTTCCGAAAGTAAAAGGTGCTGCCGATGTAGAAATCGTCGGACTGATGGTGTCATTAAACCGTATGGAAGTCGGAAAAGGCGGAGAAAAATGTGCATTGGATGAAGTGAAAGAGCTGTATGGCTTTGACACCGCAGCAATCGTAACAATGGAAGAAGTCGTAGAACATCTTTACAACAGACCATATAAAGGAAAAGTAATCATTGATGATACATTAAAATCGGCAATTGATGCATATTATGAAATGTATGGTGCAAAGTAAGCAGGGAGTGAAAGAAGATGGAGAAGGCATATAAAACAATGAGTCAGGCAGGAGCAGGAAGCATTGTGATCGGAATCATTACGATCGTAACAGGCGTGACAGCCGGAATTATCGCCATTGTCAATGGAGTACGTCTGTTGAAAAATAAGAGCGAGATTACATTTTAGCTGTGGAAAACGGGGGAGTAATTTGAATCAGAGACAGGTGAAAAGAACCCGCACGGTGGGGAAAATATTATTTGTGCTCTATATTTTTTTCTTATTATATTTCCTTATCTTCTCAGACTGGTACGGACGCAGCGGTATTGGCGAAGAATACCGCTGTAATCTTGTGCTTTTCAAGGAAATCAGACGTTTTGTGGAATACCGGGAAACGCTTGGGCTTTTCGCGGTATTCACTAATTTATTTGGAAATATCCTGATTTTTGTGCCATATGGATTTTTTATATCCGTTGCCAGCAGGATGAGAGGCTTTTTGATGACATTGTTCTATAGCTTTGGACTGAGTCACGGTAGTGGAGATTTTCAGCTTTGTACAAGAGTGGGAAGCTTTGACGTAGATGATCTGTTACTGAATACGATCGGCGGAATTTTAGGATATGTATTGTTTTTGATCTGTAATGGGATAAGGAGAAAATATGAATGGCAGGAGAAATAAGGAAAAGAAAGAAGAAGAAAGAAAAAATCAGACAGGCAAGACAGGGGAAAAGTTCTTGTATGTATGCGAGTTTTTTCATTGTTTGTTCTTGTATTGTTGATTCTTCATGCGTATACAATGCGTGAGAAAACGGCAGATATTACAGGTGCATTGGGACTGATCGATATGATGTTTACAGTTTTTGGAATCCGTGCAGGTCTTAAGGGACGTCAGGAGCCGGAAAAAAGACATTTTACGTGCTGGCTTGGAATCGTACTTAACGGGCTGGTATTGCTGGTTCTGATCATGATATTTTTAGGAGGACTTTCATAGATGAAATTGGAAACATGGCAGCGGGATAGAAACGAGAGATGTATGGAACGCCACCAGCTCTCAATAGAAAGACTGCAGATGATCGATCAGGAAGAGACTGTGCAGGACAGGTATCGGCCGTATTTCCGGATGTGTGCCGCTTTTTTGCTCAAACTGGAATCACTTCGCAGAACAATAGAAGACCACAGTTTTGAAACCTTCACTTTGGAAGAGAGGAAGCGATGGAATCAGGAGCTGTATGTAGATATTCTGGGGGAAAACTATAAGAAGAGTTTTGCTGATCCGACATATGCGGTAAAGATGCTTTCAGAAGTCTATGGACAGCTCTTGAGTTTTTTGTATACAGAATTGCGCAGCGGGATTCCTTATGCATTTTCGAACAGACTGGATTATCTGACGATCTTAAATGAGTTGTTTCTGGAGATCTATCAGTGTTTTGAAGCGCAGGAACAACCGGAATACAGGAATTTGAGAGAATGCGTGTACTGGTATGCAAGTGATTACTGCGATGTGTTTCTGACAGATCATATCAGAGAATCTATCAATCCAGTGTACACAAAATCAGTCATCGCCAGGATCAGAAAAATGGATCTTTCAGAGAACCGGTACCTGTATTCTTACGGAGAATATGTGGGAGAAAAAGAACTGGAAACGGCAGAATATTTCAGAAATCTTTCAGAAGAGGCTCTTTGGAAAATAGCAGACACGTATACAAGAAAATATCGCAAAGAGGATTGCCAGGCTGAAAAGTCAGTGGTACAGATCTTTTATCGTCCGGGATTTGAGCGGCTTGTTTTGGCTGTGCTGGCAGATTTGGAAAAACAGGGAATCGAACCTGTCATCTGCATTCCGGCATCCGGTGTGATTGCAAGAGACGAACTGCATGGGAATGTAAATCCGCAGTATGAAGCAGATCATAAATGTGATGAGGCGCTGTTTCTGGATAAGAAATATATCGAGCGAAAACTGGATGTGATGAAGTACGGATATGAGTGTGAGAAGGAGTGGACAGCCAGAGCGACAGGAAGAATACGACTGGATCGGGCGGAAAAAGAGTTGTCCGGACAAGCCGGTCCTGATGCAGTTTCCTACACGGAAGAACAAAAGGAATGTCTGCGTATATTTGATGAAAAATCAGTTCAGCTTATGAATCAGTACGGTTTAGATATAACCACACCTTATGAAGAGTTAGAAGAAATAAGTGTATTAACAAAAGAAGGAAAAAATATTATACTATTGGAGGACGGAAGATTCGTGACTGAGGGCAAAAAGATGCCGGACGGATCTTTTGAGAAATAGACAGGGAATACACAAAAGTTAAGAAAGGTGGACAAGATATGCCAAAAGTAGGAATTGTAATGGGCAGTGATTCAGACCTTAAGGTTATGAGTAAAGCTGCAGACATGCTGGAAAAACTGGGAATTGATTACGAGATGACGATCATTTCCGCACACCGTATGCCTGACGTGTTTTTTGACTGGGCAAAGGCGGCCGAAGGAAAGGGAATCAAAGTAATCATCGCAGGAGCAGGAATGGCAGCACATCTTCCGGGAATGTGCGCGGCACTTTTCCCGATGCCGGTAGTAGGAGTTCCGATGTCCGGAAAGAATCTGGATGGAATGGATGCACTTTATTCCATCGTGCAGATGCCGCCGGGAATTCCGGTTGCTACTGTTGCGATTGACGGAGGTATGAATGCGGCAATTCTGGCAGCAAAGATTCTTGCAACTTCGGATGAGGAAGTTTTGAAAAAACTCAAAGCATATTCAGAAGAGATGAAAGAGACAGTTCAGAAAAAAGCAGAAAAGCTGGACGAGATCGGATATCAGGCGTATCTGGAAAAATAGAGCACAGACGATGTAAGAAATGGAGAATAGTTATGGATTATAAGAATGCAGGTGTGGATATTGAGGCTGGTTACAAATCAGTGGAACTTATGAAAGAACACGTAAAGAAAACAATGCGTCCGGAAGTACTCGGTGGACTGGGTGGATTTTCCGGTGCGTTTTCTCTTGCAAAGATCAAAGAGATGGAAGAGCCGGTACTGCTTTCCGGAACAGACGGATGCGGTACAAAAGTCAAACTGGCAATGATCATGGATAAGCAATAAGCATGATACGATCGGAATCGATGCAGTTGCAATGTGTGTTAACGATATTGCATGTGCAGGAGGAGAACCATTATTTTTCCTGGATTACATCGCATGTGGAAAGAATTATCCGGAAAAGATCGCATCGATCGTAAGCGGTGTTGCAGAAGGATGTTTGCAGTCAGAAGCAGCGCTGATCGGCGGTGAGACAGCAGAGCATCCGGGACTGATGCCGGAGGAGGACTACGACCTTGCCGGATTTGCAGTAGGTGTCTGTGATAAAAAAGAGATGATCACAGGAGAAGACTTAAAAGCGGGAGATGTACTGATCGGGATGGCGTCTTCCGGTGTGCACAGCAACGGATTCTCTCTGGTGAGAAAAGTGTTCGAGATGACAAAAGAAAATCTGGAGACATATCATGAGAGTCTTGGATGTACATTGGGCGAAGCACTTTTAGCACCTACCAGAATTTATGTCAAAGCACTCAAGAGCATCAAAGCAGCGGGTGTGACAGTCAAAGCCTGCAGCCATATTACAGGCGGCGGATTCTATGAGAATATTCCACGTATGCTCAAAGAAGGAACGCATGCAGTGATCGAAAAGGACAGTTATCCGGTGCTTCCGATTTTTGATATGCTGGCAAAAGAAGGGGATATCGAAGAACAGATGATGTACAACACATTCAACATGGGACTTGGTATGGTTCTGGCAGTAGACGCCGCAGATGTGGAGAAGACAATGGAAGCAATCAAAGCGGCCGGAGATACTCCATATGTAGTAGGTAAGATCGAAGCCGGAGAAAAAGGAGTTACTTTATGCTAAGAGTAGTCGTGATGGTTTCCGGAGGCGGAACCAACCTTCAGGCGATCATAGATCGTGTGGCAGACGGTACGATCACCAATGCGGAAATTGTCGGTGTGATCAGCAATAACGCCAATGCATATGCGCTGGAACGTGCAAAAGAACACGGGATTTCGGCGTGTTGTATCTCGCCGAAGGAGTTTGAATCCAGAGAAATCTTTAATGAGAAGCTTCTGGAAGCAGTCGATGCATATGCGCCTGATCTGATCGTGCTTGCAGGATTCCTGGTGGTGATCCCGCCGGAGATGATTGCAAAATACCGCAACCGTATGATCAATATTCATCCGTCTTTGATCCCTTCCTTCTGTGGAAAAGGATTTTACGGACTGAAGGTACATGAGGCAGCTCTAGAGCGCGGTGTAAAGGTAGTCGGTGCAACGGTTCATTTTGTGGATGAGGGGACGGACACCGGTCCGATCCTGTTACAGAAAGCAGTAGAAACACAGCCGGATGATACTCCTGAGATTTTGCAGCGCCGGGTGATGGAGCAGGCAGAATGGAAGATTCTGCCGGAAGCGATCGATCTGATCGCCAATGGAAAAGTAACGGTAAAAGACGGAAGAACTGTGATCACACAGTAGAAGAGGAGACTGCCATGAAAGTTTTAATAGTCGGAAGCGGCGGAAGAGAACATGCGATCGCAGCCAGCGCCGCAAAGAGCAGCAAAGTAGAAAAGATGTACTGTGCACCGGGAAATGCAGGGATTGAAGAATTCGCAGAGTGTGTGCCGATCGGCGCCATGGAATTTGAAAAACTGGTCGCATTTGCAAAAGAAAATCGATCGATCTTTGTATTGTGGGAATGGATGACCCTCTGGTGGGAGGTCTTGTGGATGAGATGGAAGCAGCCGGCATCCGCACATTCGGACCAAGAAAGAATGCAGCGATCCTGGAGGGATCCAAAGCGTTTTCAAAGGACCTGATGAAGAAATATCACATTCCGACAGCCGCATATGAGAATTTTACAGATCCGGATGCAGCAATTGCATATCTGGAGACCGCAAAATTCCCAATCGTGCTCAAAGCAGACGGGCTGGCACTTGGAAAAGGTGTTTTGATCTGTCAGAATTTTGAAGAGGCAAAAGAAGGCGTGCGTACGATCATGCTGGATAAGAAGTTCGGAACAGCCGGAAATGAGATGGTCATCGAAGAATTTATGACAGGCCGGGAGGTTTCTGTTCTTTCTTTCGTAGACGGAAAGACCATTAAGACCATGACTTCTGCACAGGATCACAAGCGTGCGGGAGATGGAGATACAGGCCTGAACACAGGCGGAATGGGAACATTTTCACCAAGCCCGTTCTACACAAAAGAAGTGGAAGAATTTTGCAGCGAACACATTTATCAGGCAACGGTGGATGCTATGGCAGCAGAAGGAAGAGAGTTTAAAGGCGTGATCTTTTTTGGACTGATGCTGACAGAAGAGGGACCGAAGGTACTGGAATACAATGCACGCTTCGGGGATCCGGAAGCGCAGGTTGTACTGCCGCGTATGAAGAATGATTTGATTGAAGTTGTGGAAGCATGTATTGACGGAACACTGGATCAGGTAGATCTGCAGTTTGAAGACAATGCAGCAGTATGCGTGGTACTGGCATCCGAAGGATATCCGGTAAGTTATGAAAAAGGTTTCCCGATTCAGGGGTTGGAAGAATTTAACAAGCATGAAGGGTATTACTGTTTCCATGCCGGCACAAAGCTTCAGGACGGACAGATTGTGACAAACGGCGGGCGTGTGCTCGGTGTGACAGCAAAGGGAAAAGATCTCAAAGAAGCGAGAGCCAATGCCTATGCTGCAACAGAGTGGGTGCAGTTTGATAACAAATATATGCGTCATGATATTGGAAAAGCAATTGACGAGGTATAAAACAATATAAAATGTATAAAGAAAGAAGCTGCCTGGCGGATTTGATTTAAATTTGATCTGCTGGGCTGTTTTTGTGCGAATTAAACGATAAAAAATTGAAATATAAAGAAAAATTGAGGGAAAATAAAAGTGTAATGCGAAAAAAGGACTCCAGTCCTTTTCTTGATTATAAAAAGTGTCTAAAATGTGAACTATAGAAAAGACGGAATTGGCAAATTT